>Ga0255769_10003285_pt1 | contig 16478 bp, 18 predicted proteins | sample 041ome_9_FD_179637 | JGI IMG/M metagenome (GOLD analysis project Ga0255769, IMG submission 179637) | Coastal salt marsh microbial communities from the Groves Creek Marsh, Skidaway Island, Georgia - 041413US metaG (version 2) | ecosystem: Environmental > Aquatic > Marine > Intertidal zone > Salt... | reverse complement strand
AGCTGGCCGCGGGTGTTACCCCCGGTTATGTCAGATTATCTATCGGCATTGAACATAGTGATGATATCATCGCAGATATCTCTCAAGCTTTAAATACGGCATCAGCCATCAGCCATCAGCCTTAAGACTGTTGCGTAAAAACCAAAAGCTGAGAGAAACGGATATAGACGGGTTGATTATACGTCATTCTGTACGACACCTGACCTGTTAACAGAATGCCTGTTAACATAATGACGTTAACATATCAGTTATGTACATGAAAAAATGGTGCCCGGGGGCGGACTCGAACCACCGACACGCGGATTTTCAGTCCGCTGCTCTACCAACTGAGCTACCCGGGCAAATCGCCTATCCGGATGGGACGGGATTTTTTAAAAGGCTGACAGCCTTCGCTAACGGATATAGCGGCTTGCAGGGCAACTGTCCAGCCTGAATTCATCGAAAAACCCGCTCTGACGCATACGCCCATCCCGGCCGCCAGACACCGCCTCCAGACAAGGCCGATCAGCAGCGGACGGACAGCGGCGGCTAATCACCCTGCGAATCTTTATCGCCGATAAATTGCAGCCCCAGCATCAGGCCGGTTGACAATAAAATCATCAAGGTGGAGATGGCGGCAATCGTTGGGTCGATATAATCGCGCAGCGCGCTGAACATTTGTTTGGTCAGGGTTGAATTGCCACCACCTGACAAAAATATCGAAATGATCACCTCGTCAAAAGAGGTCAGAAATGCCAGCAATGCCGCTGTCAGAATTGAAAACTTCAACTGTGGCAGGGTGATTTCAAAAAACGCCCGCAGCCGGGTTGAGCCAAGACTTTGCGCCACCCGTTCCTGATTGAGATCATAGGTGCGCAAAGCGGCGGTTATAATGATCATCACAATCGGCACAGACAACACCGTATGCGCCAGAACCAGCCCCAATATCGAATTCACCAGACCCAGCTTGCCAAACACATAAAATGTGCCAATGGCGATCAAAATCACCGGCACAATCATCGGTGTCATCAACATGAAAAACACTATCTTACCAAGCCGGCTTCCCGAGACAAACAGGCCATAGGCCGCCATTGTGCCAAATGGTGTCGCCACCAGCATGGTCAGGCTGGCGACTTTGAATGACGTCACCGTGGCGTTCATCCAGCGCGGCGTATCCAGATATTCGTGATACCAGCGCAGCGACCATGTCTGCGGTGGAAATTCCAGATATTGCGAGTCAGAAAACGACATTGGAATCACGATCACTGTTGGAATCACCAACAGACACATAATGATCACAGCCAGACAATAGAGCCATAGCCGCTGGCCATGGGTGATCTGGGTTTCGCTGGCCGCTGATGCCCACCATTTCATCTCAGCGTCTCCCAAACATAACGGCATCGAGTTTCAAAAACCGTGACGCCACCAGCAACACAATAAACGTCGCCACCAGCAACACCACCCCAAGCGCGCTCGCCGCGCCCCAGTTGAACTGGTCTTCCAAAATAGCGGTGATCTGCATCGATACCAAAATCACTTTGCCGCCACCAAGCACCGCCGGGGTGACATAAAACCCAAGACACAACACAAACACAATCAGCGACCCGGCAACCACGCCAGGCAATGACAGTGGCACAAAAATTTGCCAGAATGCCTGCACCGGCGTCGCCCCCAGATTTGCCGCTGCCTGCAACGCCTGCCGATCAATCCGCCGCATCGCCGCATATAAGGGCAACACCAGAAATGGCAGCATGATATGCACCATGCCGATTAATGTGCCATTCAAATTATGCGCCAGCTTTACCGGCGTATCCCAAATGCCAAGATCGATCGCAAAGTTATTGATCAGGCCATTGCGCTGTAACATAACCAGCCAGGCATAGGTGCGTACCAACAATGATGTCCAAAATGGCAGCAACACCGTCAGCATCAGTAAACCGACATATTTTTTTGGCACCTGCGAGAGAAAATAGGCCAGTGGATAACCGATAAGAATGCACAGAAATGTCGTCAGAAAGCTGACATTAAAGGTGGTGCGAAACACCCGCATATAGGATTTATATTCAATCATCTTCTGATAATTGACCAGCGATAATTGCCCGGAGCTATCCAGAAATGACAGCGAAAATAACCACCCCACCGGGATCACAATGACCACACATACGGCGATGATTGCCGGCAATGACAGTGCCAGTGTGGTGATCGACTCGCGGCGTTCTGCGGCGCGCAATTTGCCGGCATTGAGCGCGCCCATGCTGTCATCTGCCGAGCGTGTCATCACTGCGCCTCGCCGGGAATAATGATCATATCTTTTTTGTCGATGGCGACTGTCAGCTGTTGCCCGATGGCCAGCGTATCAACATCGTCACCAGCCCGCGTATTCATGCGGGCTGTCAGCATCTGCCCATCCTTTAGCCGGATCATCACAATGGCGGTTTCGCCCTGATAGACAAGTTCGGTGATATGGCCGTGAAACTGGATTTTGCTTGCCGTCTTTCCAGCCTTTGGCGGCTGCAGCGACAGGCGTTCCGGCCGGATCACCAATGACCAGTTGCGTTCGCCGCCATTGCCCGGTGATCTATTTTCGGGCGCTTTTGCAATTTTTGCCCCGTCATACAGCAAGGCCCCGGCTTTATCGCGGGTCAGCGGCACAAAGGAAGATTCGCCAATAAAGCTGGCAACAAAATGACTGGCCGGGGCATTATAAATATCCCGCGGCGTGCCAACCTGTGCCAGTTCGCCGTCATTAATCACCGCGATACGATCCGACATGGTAAGCGCCTCGCGCTGGTCATGCGTCACATAGACCGTTGTGACACCCAGTTGCCGGTGCAATTGCTTGAGTTCAATTTGCATTTCTTCGCGCAGCTTTTTATCAAGCGCCGACAAAGGTTCGTCCATCAATAAAATTTTCGGGCCAAAGACAAAAGCCCGGGCCAGTGCCACACGCTGGCGTTGGCCACCCGATAACTGGTCGATGCCACGTTCAGAAAAATCTGATAATTGCACGGTTTTAAGCGCCTCGGTAACGCGCCGGTGTTTTTCATCAGCGGCAATCTTGCGCAGCTTTAACGGAAAGGCGACATTTTCAAAAACCGACATATGCGGGAACAGTGCATAATTCTGAAACACCATGCCAACACCGCGCTTATGCGGCGGCAGCACGGTCACATCATCATCACCAAAACAAATGCGCCCGGAATCCGGCCTGTTAAAGCCGGCAATCGCCATCAATAATGTCGTCTTGCCAGACCCCGACGGGCCAAGCAATGTCAGAAACTCGCCTGCCTTGACATCAATGCTGACATTGTTGAGGGCAAAAAAATCTCCATATGTCTTGGTCAATGCGGTGACCGATATAGACAGTGACGCAGCCGTATCAGAAGTCATCTATTGTTCATACCTGTATCAAAATTTGTCGTGCGACACAGATATGTGGGCGGGTGCCCACATATCTGTGAAAAGGTGGGACTGGTCTATTCGCTCAATAGTTCCATATACATTTCCAGTGATTTCTCACGATATTTTGCATACCATTCGAGATCGACAGCCAGCATTTTTGACACATTATTCGGATGTGACGGCAAGGCCTCTAACAGCTCTTTTGGCGCTGTTGTGACTTCATAGGCGGCTTTATTGGTCGGGCCATAGGTAATATGGAAAGGCAAATTCGCCTGATATTGTGGCTTTGACACCTCAGCCAGAAACTTCATCGCCATATCTTTGTTTGGCGCGCCTTTCGGAATGCCAAAACCATCATAATCACGCAGCGCCTGATTAAAGGTGTAGCCAACCTTGGCACCATCTTTTCTGGCATTATCAAAACGACCATTCCAGCCAGTGATCATATCAACTTCCTGATCTTTCATCAGCTGTGCCTGCATCGCACCAGATTTCCAATAGACCGAAATATGCGGCTTCAATTCACGAATTTTTTCGATGGCTTTCTCGATACCGCCCTCGCTTGCCAAAAACTCATAAACCTTATCCGGTGCCACACCCATGGCCATCACGGCTGGTTCCAGAACGCCATCAACATTATTCAGACGGATTGATCTTGTACCGGGAAATTTTTTCACATCCCAGAAATCAGCCCATGAATTTGGCGCGCCAGCGGTGCCGGGTTCACCATATTTTTCGGTATTCCAGGCAAATACAGTGGCAAACACATCTGCGCCAATACAGTAGTCAGTATAGGTGTTTGGCAAAAAGTTTGAGACATCGACGACATTGAAATCAATTTTTTCCAGAGCCCCTTTCGCCGCCGCTGCCGCACAACCGCCGGAACCACTGACAACAAGGTCCCATGTGACAGCACCGGATTCGACTTGCAGCATCACTTTTGACATGCTGGCACCAGATTCACGATTAATTTCAATGCCTGAATTTTTTGACGCGTCAGTGAATAGCGCCGCATCCTGTGCCTTGCCGTAGGATCCGCCCCATGACACCACCGTCACCGGATCAGCCTGCGCCGAAGCGATGGCAACAACTGACAACGCTGCCGCACTTACTGCGCCCAAAATTCTGTTATGGGTTGTTTGTTTCCATAGTTTGAACATCATCTCTACCTCTTTTTGTTGATTTTCCAAAAGTCAGATTACCAAAAGTCAAATTTAAGGCCCCATATATGCAGGTGACCCGGCCTCTATTCATCATGATTACACATCAATCATAGCCCCCTGCAGATTTAATTGCCGGACAGTTCATCCAACGCTTTGCGACACATCCCCAGCAAATCTTCCGGCTTTACCATTTGCTGAATTCTTTAACGCCTGCCGGCATTGCCGGCGGTCACGCCACCGATACCAGCCAACCATCGCTGGCAGAAACCATGGGGTGCCGCGATAAAATGGCCGTGTTGGAAACCCAATATTATCCAACGCTGTTTTGCCTTCGCTTAGGCCCACCAACTGTTGGCCAAGCCGCATCCCAAGATAGCTCGCCATGCCCACACCAGAACCGCAATAGCCCATGGCATAATACACACCATCATGCTGGCCAATATGCATCAATTCATCAAAACTATAGGCGACCGTGCCAGACCATGAATGCGACAGGCCACAGCCCTGCAATTCGGGAAAAATACGCGATAAATCCTGCTGCAGCTTTGGCCCGCTAATGTCCGGATTTGTCTCATTCGCCGACACCCGCCCGCCAAATAAAATCCGGCTGCGATCCGGCGATGGACGGTAATAATAAACCACCTTACAGCTATCGCTAATAATCCGGTTGGTGGGAAACAGACGGTCCATAACGGATTTCGGCAAAGGCTGCGTGGCGATGATGTAACTGCCAATCGGGATCACCCGGCGTTGTACAAAGGGCATCAGGCTGCCGCTATAGCCATTGGTGGCGACGACGATTTTGCCGGCCTTAATCTGGCCCTGCGGCGTCGATACGATAAATCCAGCGCCGGACCGGCTGATCGCGGTGGCCGGGCAATCACCCGTCACCCGCACCCCGGCATTCAGCGCGACCTGCAAAATACCAGCATAATATTTGGCCGGATGCAGCGAGGCATGACGGCTATACACAATCCCGCCAAAATAGGCATCTGTGCCAATTTCCTGATGTTGATCCGCGCGCGACACAATCTTTGTCGGGACATTTTCCTCGGTACGCAGGCGGCGGGATTCAGCCACTAATTTGTCAAAATGCCGGGGGGTATGCGCCGCATGAAACCGGCCGCAACGGGTAAAATGACAATCAATGTCATGTCTGGCGATAAACTCTCCAATCCATTCCAGCGAGGCGTCACCCTCGGCCCGAATGGCTCGCGCCCGTTCGATGCCGAATCTTTTGGCCAGCTGTTTCAGCGTTGGTTTGACACTGCTGCTTATTTGTCCGCCATTTCGCGTGCTGCACCCCCAGCCCGGCGTTTGCGCCTCGAGAACCTGGGTTGATTTTCCATGGCTGGCAGCAACAATCGCCGCATGCATGCCGGTATAGCCAGAGCCGATAATGACAATATCAGCCTCTGTCATAATCGCGTCATGCGTCGCCGGCAATGGCGCGATGCCATCTGTCCAATAGGCGCCATGGTCAGCGATTGCTGCTGGTCGATTTGGCGTGGTGCCAGATCGCATGCATACCCCCCCATCCAAACGATCATTCTGTTTGGCGCCGCTTTCCACCATATGCCAGTGGCGCGCCGCACTATCTATTTCTTGACTTAACGCTAAAAAACAAATGCAATAAACACAATTTAATTTATATTATAAAAATATTCGGTTTCTTTATATGTAAATAAACCATCTGCCCAGATAACCAAATTCAAGGCCACTCTATTCATGCATATCAAACAGCGACATCTTGAAGTCTTTGATGCGGTTATCGCGTCAGGATCCATTTCGCGCGCGGCGGCCCAGCTTAATCTCAGCCAGCCTGCGGTAAGCATTGCGCTGGCCAATCTGGAAGAATCAATCGGGTTTAAGTTATTTCAGCGCGATCGCGGATTTTTTGCGCCGACGCGTGAAGCCTTTTTGTTGCAGGATGAAATGGCGCAGGGGTTATTGGCATTATCGCGCGTATCGCAACGTATATCGGAAATTCGCGCCGGCTCGACAGGCAGCATCCGGATCGCCACCAATGGCGCCATGGCTGTGCATTTTCTGCCGCCATTAATCGCCGCCTATCAGCGTGATCATAGTGACGTCAATATTGATATTCTTGTACGCAGTTCGCGTCAGGTTGCCGATTGGGTCAGCAGTCGGCAAATTGATATTGGGCTGATCGACACACCCGTTCCGGTTGCCGGGCTGAATGCCAAATTATTCAATCTTACCTGTGTTTGTGTGATGCATCAAAATGATCCGCTGGCCGTCAAACAGACGATCACCCCGGCTGATCTGGCTGGCCGCTCGGTTGTTGCCATCACTGGCCAGCACATGGTTGACCGCCAGCTTGACAGTTTGCTGGCAGCTGCCGATGTTACTGTTGAACGGCATATATCAAGCTATTTTTTTGCCATAGCCCGCAACATTGCTGCAGCCGGTAATGCCCTTGCCATTATCGATCCGACAAATGGTAAAGCCAATTTAAGTGATGGTGTGATATGGCGGCCATTTGTTCCGCGGATACATCATGAGCTGGCGATTATCACGCCATCTGATCAGCCGCTTGGGCAAGCGGCGGCGGGTCTTTACGATCTGATTACACAGTCATTGATGCCATTAACTGATGCGTCCGACAGCGGGGATGCCCATGGCTGATGCGCTGGTGACATTGCTGCACAGCATGGCGGCCAGCCTGCGCCAGTCAGATTTGCCAATCTGTCAGGACATTGCGCTGGCCTTGGATGATTCTGTTGGGCGGGCAGAATTGGCCGCCGCGCCGGCATCAACCGGCATCACCGCAGCGATATTTGACGACATCAACCGGCAGCTTGCCGACAATCGGCCAGATCTTTTCCGGCATATTCGGCAGGCGATGCCGGGTCTGACATGGCGGCACCCCGGCTTTGGGCGGATTCCGGATCACATTGCCGCCGGTATGGCTGTCTGTGAAATCATTGGCCCGACTGGTCAGATCACGCATGAAAGAATTCGCGCCGGTTTGCTGTTTCAGGCTTCTGGCATGACCTATCCGCGCCATAGCCACGCCGCCGAAGAAATATATTTATCACTGTCAGGGCCGGTTGATTGGCAAATTGATGATGCCGACTGGTATCAACGCCAGGCGGGTGAATTTATCCATCATCTGCCGTATCAGCCACATGCCACCTGCACCGGCGAAACGGCGCTTTTGGCAATCTGGGGATGGGCTGGCGATATTGCCGCTGACAGCTATAAAATATAGCCAGACGGGGTGGAAATAGTGTCAGCTATATCCCTCATCCGAGTCATTCTGGCGCCGCTTATCAGACGCCGCCAGTTCAGCATCGATAATGCTGTCATCGGCAGCATCAACAGCCGGAATGGCATATGCCCCCTGAAACCAACGTCCAAGATCAATATCAGCACAACGTTTTGAGCAAAATGGCCGGGTCTCGCTGTTGGCATCGGCGCCGCAGGTCGGACAGCCTTTGGCTTTGTTCTGTGCAGTGCTCATCGCATCAATCCCGATCTATATGCTCTCAATCCTAATATGAAGATTTGGCTTTGTCGATAATATAGGCGACAGCGCGCGGGTCATCATCAAGGCAGATCGTCAGCTCAAGCGGCCGCTCCAAGGCCACAACAGCCGCCGCGCCGGCACTCTGCAGCCATGCCGCCATTGAGGCCGTGACCGCCAGTTGCACCGATTTAAAAGCCGGGCGCGCCGCCGCCAGCCGCAGCCCGGCCAGCGCCGCCTGTGCGACGTCATCAGACATGATATCAAGCAGTGATGCCCGCCCATGCGGCCGCCATAATTCCAACATGCCGCCACGTGTCACACCCAATATTTCCGGGTTTTGCGGGTCTTCGGCACAATAGCCATGCAGTTGCGCCCGAAATTTTTTACTTGCCGGGCCAGCCCGCGGCACATCAATCATGATCGGGCCAGACATGCCACGCAGGCGAATCTGCCGGGCAATTTCACCTGCCGCCTCACCAAGCAATGCGCCAAACCCATGTTTTTCGATATCCGCATCCGCACCGTCAATATCAATCGCCCAGAGCGCATGCGTCCGCTGGCACCATAATGTGCCGCCAGATGGCAAATCCACCTGCGGCTGCATCGCCATTGCCACCGCCCGATCGATCTGCGCACTCTGCGCATCGCCAATAGGGCATATATGATAACAGCCGTCTGGCACCGCACGCAGCGCCCGCTGGTGCAAACTGCCCCCGTCATACAGCATCCCGGGCGCCGCCGGATCACAGCTTATGGATTCGGCTTGCCATGCGGCGACAAGATCATCAATAGCTGTTTGCAGCATCGGCCGGGTCATCTGTCTGGCGTGCCGCCGCAAAATCACCCCAAACCCGTCCGGCAGGTGTAGTTCTGCCAGCATTTTGCGTAAATCTGCCGCCGCTTCATCGTCAAGACTGCGTGATAGATGTATACCCGACTGGCCCGGCAGCAGCACCAAGGCGGCGGCCACCAGCCGCGCATCCAGTACCGCTTGCCAGGCTTTGCCATGACGTGGCGGCGCGATGATTGTGACCACAACAACAGCACCCGCGCTGACCGCCGCGCGGCCGGTTTTTGGCAATTTTATGCTGATCGACGTGCCATCAGCCAGCCGCCCACGCGCCCGGTTTTGCCCGGCAAAAACCTGTTCGACACGCGCCTGATGCACCGACCCGGTCAAATCTGGCTGGTCATCACGGCACAGCCAGACATCCTGAATAATGCCAGCCGCATCAAAAAACCCGATCCGGGTCTGGCCCGGAGCTATTTCAGCGAAAATATCATAGCGGTTCATGGCTGCCGCGCTGGCTGATAGCCAGCCGTATCCAACAGCGCCGCAACATCATACAGGCTGAACCCGACAATATTTGAATAAGACCCGTCGATATAGCGGATATAGCGTGCGGCAAAGCCCTGAATGGCATAGCCGCCAGCCTTGCCCTGCCAATCGCCAGCGGCAATACAGGCGTCGATGTCGGCTGCGTTCAACCGGCGGAATCTGACCTTACTGCATACCACCCGCGCCAGCAGCTTTTGATCGGCGGTGATCAGCGCGATACCGCCATAAACACGATGTTGACGGCCGGACAAAAGACGCAGACATGCGCTGGCACTGTCGGCGGTTTCAGCTTTTGGCAAAATGCGTCGGCCACAGGCAACAACCGTGTCACCAGCCAGGATCAGCCCATCATGCCCGGCACCCACAGCCTGCGCCTTGGCCACCGCGATGCGGCGCGCATAGGCCGCCGGCAATTCGCCTTTTTGCGGGGTTTCATCGAGATCTGCGGCACACACAAGGTCAGGCTGGACACCAATTTGTGCCAGCAAATCAAGGCGCCGGGGGGATGCTGAGGCAAGCACCAGCTGCGGCTGAGACATGACAAATCATCTCCATGCAAAAATGACACAAATTCTGTCTCATCTTTTATGTGAAGCTGGTTACAGCTGCATCAACCGGCTATTTAAAGCGGAATGTGATGCGGCCTTTGCTGAGATCATAGGGCGTCATTTCAACATTGACACGGTCACCCGCCAACACCCGGATACGGTTTTTCCGCATCTTGCCGCTTGTATGGGCAAGCACTTCATGATCATTGTCGAGTTTTACCCGAAACATCGCGTTCGGCAACAGTTCTGCGACTGTGCCAGAAAACTCGATTACGCCTTCCTTGGCCATGAGACCCTTTCCATCTGATTACAGTGTCATAGACATGCGCAAAATCTGCCGAAAGGTCAAGTGTTTCCTGCAATCGGTTTGCCAAAATAGATGCTGAGCTTGTTGCGAATATCGTCACGCACATGGCGATAGGCACGTAACATTTCTTCACGGCTTCCTGTCAGATTTGCCAGATTATCCACCGGCCAGTACAATGTTGCACAATCCATATTCTGCGTCAGCGCTTCGGCAGCGGCATGGGCTTCGGGTGAAAATGAAATAATGACGTCATAAAAGCCTGAATCCAGATCATCAAAGGATTTTGGCTGATGCGCGCTCATATCAAGGCCAATTTCCTGCATCACCGCGGTTGCAAATCCGTCCTGAATGCCCGGTGTTACGCCACATGAATCGACGAAAATTTTGCCGGGAAAAGCATCTTTTACCATCGTTTCCGCCATCGCCGAACGCACCGCGTTAATGTTACAGGCAAATAAAATAGCCCCGATTTGATCAGCGGAATTTGGCGTCACAACATCGCCTTTTTTTGTGTCACTCATATCGTCACAACTCTCATTTGCTCTGCAACACACAGATCAGCGTAAATAGACGTCTGGCGGTTTTGAAATCGGTCATCACTTTACCATCGAGCCGGGCCTGCAGCAGTTCTGACCCTTCATTATGTAAAGCGCGCCGCCCCATATCAATCGCCTGAATCTGCGACGGCGATTTTGTCCGGATGGCATCATAATAGGTATCGCAAACATGAAAATAGTCGCGAATAACCCGCCGTAGCGGCCCCATGGCCATGAAAAACTGGGCAATTTCTATGTCATCTGCATTGCGAATATCAAAATGCACATGCCGCCCTTCAAGCCGCAGATACAGGTGAAACGGGCCGGCATGGTTCGGCAAACCAAATTTATTTTCTTCCAAAATGTCATAGATCGCGATGGCGCGTTCCTGTTCGGCTTCGGCAGACCGGCGCGCACCTGTCGCATCATCAAGCTCTATCCTGACAAGCCGTTCGCCGTGATTGTTTTCGTCTGCCCCCGCCATAGCCGCCCTAGTGATTCATACGAATGCGCATCGATAACGCATGCGCGCCCAGCCCTTCGGCATGCGCCAGCGCCACACCGGCCGGGGCAATCTGCGCAAAACTGCCGGCATTACAAGACACCAAAGTGGTGCGCTTCATAAAATCAGCAACACCAAGTCCGGATGAAAAACGCGCGGTGCGCGCTGTTGGCAGAACATGATTTGGCCCGGCCACATAATCGCCAATCGCCTCGGGCGTGTAACGCCCCAGAAAAATTGCCCCTGCATGGGTGATTTTGTCCGCCCAGTCATCTGCGTCGTCAAGCGCAAGCTCAAGATGTTCAGCCGCGATCCGGTCAGCGATTGCCGGCATTTCATCCATGTGAGGCACAGTAATAATCGCCCCATTATCGCGCCAGGACTGGCCTGCCACCGCCGCCCGTTCGAGCGTTGGCAGAATTTTCGTGACAGCCGCGTCGACAGCATCGGCAAAAGCCACATCATCCGTGATCAAAATTGATTGCGCCGCCTCGTCATGCTCGGCCTGCGACAGTAAATCAGCGGCGATCCATGCCGGATCATTATTGGCATCGGCAACCACCAGAATTTCCGACGGCCCGGCGATGCTGTCGATCCCGACCTGTCCAAAAACCTGGCGTTTGGCCGCGGCCACAAAGGCGTTGCCGGGGCCGACAATTTTATCAACCTGCGCAATCGTCTGGGTGCCATAAGCCAGCGCCGCCACCGCCTGCGCACCGCCAATCCGCCAGACCTCGGTGACCCCGGCAAGCGCCGCCGCTGCCAGCACCAGATCATTGACCTCGCCATCACGCGCCGGCACCACCATAACCCGCCGTTTCACCCCGGCGACCATTGCCGGAATGGCATTCATTAACACTGATGACGGATAGGCCGCCTTGCCACCCGGCACATAGAGACCCGCCGCGTCAACCGGCGTATGCCGCATACCAAGCCGCACGCCGCTGTCATCGGTGAAAGAAAACCCGTCCGGGCGCTGTTTTTCATGAAATGCCTGAATCCGCGTTGCGGCTAATTGCAAGGCGTGGCGCAGTTCATCATCCAGACCATCCAGCGCCGCGTGCAGCCGGTCGCCGGATATCGCAAGTTCGTCAACACTGCCAGCTGTTAACCCGTCATATTTTGCTGTTAATGCCAGCAAGGCGTCATCGCCGCGCGCGCGCACATCGGCAATAATACCGGCGACCGTTTCATGCACATCGCTGTCAGCTTCGCGCTTGCTGCCAAGCAGCCGGTCGAATGTTTCGGAAAAATCGGCTGAGTCAAAATGTAACCGCTGCGCCATACTCTTTATCGCACTTCATTTGTGATTTGGCAGTCCGGCATTATATGTCGTGCCGGGGCTGCAGATTAGTTGGCCGACCATCGTCAAGATCACCAAGCACCAAATTGATCTGTTCGGTGATCAGCCGTAATGACGGGCCACCAGAAAAGCTGAATTCCATGACACACCCGTCGTCCTGTTGTGACACAGCCACAGGCTTTAGGGCAAGAATGTTGAAAAAGGCAGTGCGCCAATCTGTCGGCCAGTGCCGCTTTTGCACATCGACAACATGGTTGATACGCAGACCGCACAAGGCCCGTTCATGCACCGCACCACCGCTACTGGCATTCACATCTGAAAGTGCCGGCCGCTCCCAGCAAAACCGGTTGGCAACGATCAGGAAACAGGCATTTTGCGCGTCAAAATACATATCAGACCCGGCAATGATGGCATCCTGAAGCAACGCCGAAACCACCTCGATATCAGCCTCATCCTGCGCCACCAAACGCAATATTTCCGGTTGCTCTTGCTGCATCTCTAGGCCTTGACCCGGCGCAGTTGCGCGCCGCAATTTCCCAATTTGGTTTCAAGATCACTATACCCACGTTCAAGATGATAAATACGGCTTATTGTCGATGTGCCAGCCGTCGCCAATGCCGCCAAAACCAGTGATACTGACGCCCGTAAATCAGTTGCCATAACCGGCGCCGGGGTCAGATTCTTGCGCCCCCTGACCAAGGCTGTTCCACCATTTACCCGAATGTCAGCCCCCATACGCAGCAATTCGGGAACATGCATAAACCGGTTTTCAAAAATCGTTTCTGAAATCTGCGACGACCCATCGGCGATACACATCATCGCCATGAATTGCGCCTGCAAATCGGTGGGAAAGCCGGGAAATGGGTCAGTTGTGATATCAGCCGCCACTGGACGCCCGTTACCGGTGACCCGGATCATACCGGCAGCGCTGTCAATGGTCGCGCCGGTATCGCGCAATACAGCCAGTAGCGCGTCAAGATGCCGGTCATGCGCCCCATGCAAGGTCAGATCACCATCGGTTATCGCCGCGGCAATGGCAAATGTGCCAGCCTCAATACGGTCCGCCACAACCTGATGGGTGGCCGCATGCAAATCATCAACACCCTGCACCCGTATGGTGTCGCTGCCATGCCCCTCGATCCTGGCCCCCATGGCATTCAGGCAGTCGCCCAGATCGGTGATTTCAGGTTCACGCGCAGCATTGACAATTTCTGTTTCGCCGCGTGCCAGCACCGCCGCCATCAGCGCATTTTCAGTACCGCCAACCGACACCATCGGAAATAAAATACGCCCGCCCTGCAATCCTTTAAGTGCGCGCGCCTGAATATAGCCATCGGCAAGCTCTACCACGGCACCAAGTGCCTGCATTGCGCGGATGTGCAAATCTACCGGACGGGTGCCAATGGCACAGCCCCCCGGAAGCGATACGCGCGCCTCGCCATATCGTGCCAATAATGGCCCTAACACCAACACCGAGGCGCGCATTTTCGACACCAGCTCATAGGGTGCATCAAAATTTGTCGCACCGCCCGACATGGTGACATGCTCGCCATCGCGCACAACCGCAACGCCCAGATGACTCAACAGGCTTTCCATGGACAAGGTATCAGCAAGTCGCGGCACATTGCCGAGGCTGAGGCGATCGGTCGCCAACAGCCCGGCTGCCAAAACCGGCAGGGCGGCATTTTTGGCACCGCTAATCTGGATATCCCCCCGTAGCGCAACACCACCTTTTATTTCGAGGTTATCCATCAGCTCTGCGCTCTCTTTCTCACCCACATAATCATTGTTTGTTCTGATCACTGTCATCGGTTTGTGTCATATCACTGTCAACAGCCGGTGCCGCAGATGGTGCCGCCGTCATTGGCATCTCAGCGGCATCAGCTGTATCGCTGTTTGCGCGTGCCCGCAGCTGTGCCTTGCGGCGATGTAAATTATCACGCAATGCTTGTGCCAAACGGTCATCTGCCTGCTGTTTGGCGGTTGTCGCTGGTTTGGTATGTGACGGTTGACGAGACCCCATAACGATCCTTGCGGTGTTGCATCTTTCGAAGTTAATGACGTTAAACTATTTGCATAATTGTTGTGCTGCACAATTGTCGTGACTTTTTTATGGCGCATCGGCCGGTTCTTCACAATGACCAATTTGCTTTTTTGGTATAGGCTGATTTATCCGCAAAATCCAGCCCATCAACCAGCCCATCAACAGGAACGCGATCACATGGAACCAGCTTCGATCATACGCAAATGGGGACTGCCGGTTGCCTTGCTGTGTGGGCTTGTCGGGTTTTTTGCATCCGGCCTGCATGATCTGGTGAGCTGGCAAACAGTGACGCTGCATTACGCCGAAATCAATCACTTCACACAGCAGAACTGGCTGGCAAGCTATGCCGGGTTCGCGGTGTTATATATCGCCGTCGTGGCATTTTCATTGCCGATTGCCAGCCTGCTGACACTGGCGGCTGGCGCGCTAATTGGCTGGCCGGCGATTGGCTTGATTGTGCTGGCAGCGACGGCCGGTGCCAGCCTTGTCTTTATCGCCGCACGCGGCCTGTTTCGCGATCTGTTGCGCGCCCGCGCCGGCGCATTTTTTGCCACTGTTGAATCGGGCTTTACCAACAACGCCTTCAGCTTTTTATTGTTTTTGCGGCTGATGCCAGTGGCGCCCTTTTGGGCGGTCAATATTCTGCCCGCTTTTACCCGCATGACATTACCGCAATTCATTGCTGCCACAGCCATCGGCATTATCCCGGGAACGTCGGTATATGTGGCTGTTGGGCGCGGCTTTGACCATGTGCTTGCGCGTGGTGAAACGCCTGATCTGGCAGCATTAGGCGCCCCGCAAATCTGGCTGCCGCTGGCCGGGCTGGCGGTGTTGGCATTAATGCCCATTTTATACCGGCATGTCACATCCACCCGCAGCAAGGATCAACCGAATGACCCATCATGACTGTGACATTTGCATTATCGGCGGCGGGTCTGGCGGGCTGAGTCTGGCCGCCGGGGCGGCGCAATTGGGGGCGAAAATTGTGCTGTTTGAGGCGTCGAAAATGGGCGGCGATTGTCTGAACAGCGGCTGCGTGCCCTCAAAAGCCCTGCTGGCGGCGGCGAAAGCGGCGCATTATGCCAAAGGCGCGGCCAGCATGGGGATTTATGGCAGCGCGCCAAAAATTGATTTTGCCGCGGTCAAAGCGCATCTGGCGGCGGTGATCGACGGTATCGCGCCACATGATTCAGTCGAACGATTTGAATCATTGGGGGTGACAGTCATCAGTGAACATGCCAGCTTTACCGGGCGGCGCGAAGTGGCCTCAAAAAACCACACTGTCAGGGCGAAATATTTTGTCATTGCGACCGGATCACAACCGGCCATACCGCCGATTGACGGGTTGGCGGACACTGATTTTTATACCAATGAAACGATTTTTGCTGATCCGAACAAGCCCGATCATCTGGTGATTATCGGCGGTGGGCCGATTGGCATCGAAATGGCACAGGCGCATGTCAGGCTTGGCGTTCAGGTAACCGTGGTAGAGGCATTATCGATCATGGCACGTGATGATGCCGATCTCGTCGCCAGACTCAAAGCCCGGCTGCAGGCCGACGGCGTGCGCTTTATTGAAGGCATCGGCGTCAGCAAAGTGCGCCACATACAGGGTCGCCAAATACAAGGTCGCCAGACACAAGGTCGTGAGGCACAAAACAATATCCGGCTGATACTTGGCGATGGCACCCGCCTTATGGCGAGTCATCTGCTGGTGGCCACAGGTCGCGGAGCCATTACCGACGGCATGAATCTGCACGCCGCCGGGGTGGATGTTGGCAAAGCCGGCATCGTCACAGATCGCCGGTTGCGCACCAGCAACAAACGGATATTTGCCATTGGCGATGTCACTGGACGCCAGC
>Ga0255769_10003276_pt1 | contig 16508 bp, 17 predicted proteins | sample 041ome_9_FD_179637 | JGI IMG/M metagenome (GOLD analysis project Ga0255769, IMG submission 179637) | Coastal salt marsh microbial communities from the Groves Creek Marsh, Skidaway Island, Georgia - 041413US metaG (version 2) | ecosystem: Environmental > Aquatic > Marine > Intertidal zone > Salt... | reverse complement strand
TGCAAACTGCTTTAGGTGCAGGTGCAACACTTGCAGGGATTTATGGGGCTATTAATAGATAATTAATATGACTAAAGTATTTAGAAGACCAATGTTTAGAAAAGGTGGACCTACTCAAGGTATGACTGGAATTATGTCAGGTATTGTTGATAGAGAAAATCATAAATTATCTGATCCTGATGGTGTAGGTGGTCAAAGTACAAGAGAAAGACTTCTATCAGCCTATGAAAAATATCCAGATACATCAATTGATCCAATATCTCAATTATTAATAACAGGTGGATTACAGGCTATGTCACAAACAGGTGGGGGTGGAACTGCAGGTAATTTAGCTAAAGCATTCACTGGTCCAACTCAAGAATATTTTAAAAATGTAGGCGCTGCAAATAGAGAAAAAAGAGAAATAGCTATGGAAGCTGAAGCATTAGATATCGAAGGAGACATCAAAAAGGATGTAGCTAAAATACAGCAAAGAGGTGCTTTAGATATTAAAAAAGAATATTTAGATAATGTTTATAATATCAAAAGAAAAGAAGCTGCAGGTAATCAACAATTATTAGATCAAATTGAAAAAGATTATCAAAATGATTTAAATTTATTTATTGTAAAAGGATTTGATGTTTCGGATGTTTACAATGTTATTAAAGGTGATGAAATACAAAGTGTTATATTGGGACAAGCAGAAAACTATATTAAGAATAATTTAAAAATAGATGAAGATGATCCTAGATATTCAGCGACATTGTTAGCAACAATGGCTGAATTTACCAAAAAATATGGTGAAAAATTAAAAGAAGGTTTTGCTAGTGGAGGTAGAGTTAAATATTCAATAGGAAATCCTGATCCAAGTATGAATCAAAATACAATGAACGAGCCTGTTAGTGTTGGAAGCAAAACTGTATCTAACAATCCTCAAATGGAAATTACTTATGATGAATTAAGAAGTAGATTACCTAAAGAAATAAATGATGAAGTGGTAAAAATTTTATCAACTAGCTATGAAGCTTTAGCAGATTTTGCTGAACTAAGAACTCAAGCTGATGTTGATGCATTTAACAGTAGATACGGAGTTAATTTAATATTACCTCAGGAGGCTTAAATGGCCGAGGATATAAAAATAGAATTACCAGAAATAGATCTTTCTGATCTAGATGTAAAATTACCTGAAATAGATATTGATAAACAGATAGATGTAAAAGATTTACAAGATAATATTAAAATAAATTTTACAAAAAATAATACAATAGATTCAAATAAAGAAGAGGATAGTAAGAAAGCAGTATTCAATCCACTATCATTTATAAGATTCATTCCAGAAATGCTTCCTGCTGCAATGGCAATGGATGCAAAAGATGCTCAGTTAATTAATGAAGGTAAAGAAGCAAAATTTTTTCCTGTAAGAAAAGGTCAAGCAGATTTAGCAAAAGATATACATAAAGGAATATTAGAGGGACCTATTTTAGCTGTAAAAGGAGTAGCTGAATTAGCAACTTCAGGTATTGATTTTGCTTTTGACACTGATTTTACAAAAAAATTAGATACGATTACTAGAGACTATTTAGAAGAACATGGTAATCCTGAAACTTGGCAAGGTGATGTAACTAAATTAGTTGGTCAATATGGTTATCCAGGTACTCTTGCACTTAAACTAGTTAACAATATAGGTAAAATAAATTCTGTTGGTAAAGCATATAAAAAATTAAGAGGTTCTTTAAGTGCAATAGAAAATAAATTTTTTAGAAGAGGTTCAAAATTTATAACAAGTGTTGCAAGAAGATCAGGTCAAGCAGGTTTATCATTAGGTATAACGGATGCTGTGGTTAAAAGTAGTGAAGAACCTACTTATAAAATTAAAAAAATAGATGAAGAAGGAAAATCAGGTAGAGATTTATCTGTTGCAAGATTATTAAATAAAATAAAATTTGGACAAGAAGGAACTGCGATAGGTGTAGGTTTTGGTTTGGCCTCAAAAGCATTACCCTTTGCAGCAAAGTATGGAATCTATAAACCTGGTAGCGTGGTTCTGGGTACAGGGTTAAAAGCAACTAATGCAATTCTTAATCCAGCTACTCAAATAATAGCTAGAACACCTGGAGTCAGACTTACAGCAAAAGGATTTAATACAGCTGCAGATTTTTTAGCAAAAGAAGTTGGTGGTAGAATCATACTACCTTTTGTATCTAGAGATGCTTTTGTAAAATCATTTCAAGCAAAGTTACCACCGTTTAAAGATTGGAGAACTTTTTCTGTTACAAATTCTGATCCATTAAAATCTGCTCTTAAAAAAGTAGATGATAAGCTACAGTATTTAAGATCTGCAGCTACCATGACAGGAGAACAATATGAAATAACATCTTCGGCTAGAAATTTTATTAAAAAAAATGCAAGAAGAAGCGAGAAGTTATTAATGAGCATAGAAAAGAAAGCATATAATTTAGCTAAATCTTTTGAGAATCAATATAATACAGCGAAGACTTCACCAGCTAGTCAAGAGAAATATTTAAATGATGTATTAGAATACATACAAGGTCAAAAAACATTAGCATCATTACCAAAAGAATTACAAATCACAGCGAAAGCTTTAAATGATACATTTATTGAAACTAAAAAAATGTATGGAAATTTTTTACCAACAGGTGATTTAAAAAATTTAATATTAAAAAATGTAGATAGTTATGTAAGAAGATCTTTTTCTATCTTCACTAATCCAGCTTATTCTGTTCCAGAGAATTCTAAAATATTTATAGATGCAGTTAAATTTGCAAGAGGAGTTGTAAATAGATCTCCTAATTTAGTTAAAGACGCAAGAAAAATATTTGGTGGTGAAGGTAAAAATTTAAATGAAATAAAAGATTCAGCGGCTAAAGATATGGTTAGAAAAATATTAAGATTAGGTAAACAAGATTCTGCTGATCCAATTATTAATTTACAAAATATATCTAGATTACTAGACTTAAAAAGATTTATTGGTACAGGAGAAGAATTACCTACAGTAATTAAAAGTTTATTGGGTAAACAAAATAGTTTAAGAGGATCAGTGCTTGCAACAAATGCAGCAATGACTACACAAATTTCTAATAAATTAATGTTAGATAAATTAGGTCCTGTCTTACAAAAATCAGGTATATTATTTACAAGTGAAAACGCTGCAAGAAAAGCAGGTATTATAGATCCAGTTCGATTGAAAAGAGCAGAAGGTTTGGGTTTACTAAAATCTGATTTAATTAATCCAAAAAAACCATATTACGGTGGGAAAGATATTGTAGAAGCATTAGAAACAACAAAAGGAATTTTTGATACTTGGATTCAATCTGGATGGTATAGGAATGTACTGCAACTTAAAACAGGTGTTCAATATGGTAAAACAGTTTTATCTCCTGAAACACAAGTTAGAAACTTTTTTTCTGCAGGTATGTTTCCGTTGGCCAGAGGTTTAATTGGAGGTAGAGCTTCTGTCACTGAATCAATTAAAATGGTTGTAGATGATATTTTTAATGCTGGTAAAGGAGATCCAAGAGCTGAATTAAGATTATTAGATAGCATTGATGAAGGTATTAAATATGGTGTATTAGATGAAAGTATTGTGGCTTCAGAATTAGCTGCAGTTTTAAAAGAAGTTAAAAATGGATCTATCGCTTCGGTTGATGATCTCGCAAGTTTTTTACAAAAAAATCCATTAACAGAAAAAGCAGCTAGACTTTATGCTGGAGGTGATAACGTTTGGAAATGGTATACATATAATTGGTATAAATCTTTTACAAAAGATTTATTTAAAGGAAATACAGAAATAGCTAAAAAATGGTTTAGAGATATAGCAGATTTAGATGCTCCTCCAGGGGATATAGATGAATTAATTAAGAGAGCAGCTTCTTGGTATACGACCAATACTGTTCCAACTTATAGTAAGGTACCACCTTTTATTCAAGCTTTAAGAAGAACTCCTTTAGGTAATTTCGTATCTTTCCCAGCTGAAATGTTGAGAACAACATTTAATAATTTAAATATATCTATGAGAGAAGCAGCTTCAGATAATCCTACTCTTAGGGCAATGGGTATTCGTGGTTTAATTGGTATGTATACTACTATGGGTGGCGCGTTTTACGGAATTAAAAAATTATATGAATCCATGACATTCTTTACAGATGATATGGTGGATGCTTATAAAAGATATTTTGCAAAACCATATGAAAAAAATTCACAGATGTTACCTATTACAAAAGTAAAAGATGGTAAATTTAAAACAGTTAATATGTCTGATTTTATTCCATATGCTGCAGTGACTGAGCCCATTCAAGCTTTTTTTAATACTAGAAAAAATAATATATTAGCTGGAAACGATGTAACTAATTCTTTATTAAATCAAATTTTTAGTCCAACTGGACCAGTTATGAGTTTTTTTGAATCTTATATTTCAACACCGATTGGTTTAGAACCATTTGTAGATGTTATTGCAAGAGATGGAGTAACTAAAACTGGAAAAATAATATATTCTAAAACAGATTTACCATCAGAGAAATTTGATAAAATGTTTGATTACGTGATAAGAGTATTGGAGCCTGGTATTATTACATCAAGTAGAAAATTTTATGATGCGTTTATAAAACAACCCACTCCAAGTGGAGTTGTTAGAGAATTTGGAGATGTGGTTGTAGGAGCTTCAACTGGTATCAAACCATTCAATGTGGATATATTAGAATCTTTAGATTACAAAATTTCTGAATTTTCTAAAATTAGAACTGATGTATATAAAGCAGAAAATTTTTATAATTATAAAGATTTATATAAAAGAGGCGGTGATGTTTTAGTTGAAGAATTTATTGATATTCAAAAAGAAGCATTTAGATTACAAAAAGGAATATATGATTCAATTCAAGCAGCTAAAAAATTTGATTTGTCAGACAGTGATATAAGAGCATTATTTAAAAAAAGAACAGGTATGAGTGATAAAGCGATTAGACTAATCATGAGTGGTAAATTTAGTCCAGTTACTTTCTCAGAATCTTTATTTGAGAAAAAATTAAGAACACTTTCAAAAAGAGAAGATGAACAAGGGTTTAAATATGATTTACCTAAGAACTTTTTATTTCCTAAGAGTGATTTAAAAAGAGTTATTAGACAATTAGAAAGAGATTCTTTAGAGGATGAATTTTATTTTGATTTACAAAAAGAAAAAGAATTACAAGATTTAAGAGGTTCACTACCAACAGGTATAGAAACTATGGAACAACCTACAATGGTTTCTAGTAAACCAGAAACTCCACCATTACCGACTACACCAATGCCTAATCAACAAGTGGTACAAACAGCATCGCTTCAGGCTCCAGGCGTCATGAATCAAGGGTTGACCCCTACTGAAAATGCTTTATTATCGGAGGAAGAGAAACAAATTAGATTAAGGTCAAGAGGATTAGTTTAATGGCGAGTTTATACGATTTAGCGATGCAGTATTTAAGGCAAGGATTACCTGATATATCGGGTATTTATCCTGCAATTACAACACCACCACCTGCAACAACTGATCCAGTTGATGGTGGAGATGTACAACCATTATTACCTGTAATGCCACAACCAAGTGGTGGTGATGGTTTTAGTCCATATGATATAAGACCGGAAGATTCTAGTATAAGAACTCCTGATCAATACAACGCTTACCCATATAGACAGGCTGTTGAAAGTCAATTTTATCCTACTGAAACAAGTTTGCAAAAACAAATGTCAATGTATCCAGATTATTATGGAGTGGGACAAAAACAAGGTATTGAACAGTTAATGAATAAAATTCCTAGTGTATTTGGACTTGTATCAAAAGGTCTGGGAGCTTTAGCTGAAAGACTTCCTCCAAATGAAACAGCTATATTTCAAAATGAATTATTGGGTCAAGGATTTAAATTAGATAACATTGGTAGAATAGTTACTGATAATTATAATACACCAGAAGGAATTATGGCAGGATACAATCCTGTATCAGGTGGTTTATTAAATATGTTAACAGGCGGAGCATATGGTGAGCCTACAACTTATGGATTAGATAAATCTTTTGATAAAAGAACAGAAACAATTTCCAATACATTAAAAGAAAAATATGGAATGAGTGATGCAGAAGTAGCTGCAGCTCTTGCAGGAGAATATAAAGGTCCTGTACAAACATCTTTAATAAATAGATTATCTTTAATACAACAAGCTAGAAATAAATTTGCTAGTGCTCAACAGGCAAAAGATATTATAACTCAAAGAAAAGAAGAACAACGTGCTAAAGAAGAACAGCAACGTCAGCAACAAAGAACTAGAGAAATAGCTGAAGCAAACAAAGCCGCTGGTGATAGAGGAGGTTATCAATCATCATGGGGTCAAGATAGAGGTGGTGGAGACTTTATGGGCGGCAGAGGAACACCTGCAGAAATGGGTAGTTTTTAATGCCTAGAAACAAAGATTCAGCTCTACAGAAAATAGAATCCCATGAAAAACTTTGTCGTATTATGCAAAAACAAACTCACGAAAAAATTGAAAAATTAGAAACTTCTATCGAAAGAATAGAGAGAATTTTAATAGGTTGCGCCGGTGCTTTACTAATGGGCATGGGTGGAATGATTACAGCTTTAATATTTAAACTTTAATTTTTGGGAGGTTGGGTAGTTTACTACCGGGATTTAATGTAATGGGGGTTACATTTATATCATTGCATAATTTGCAAAAAAATATAGAAAGCAAAAATGGAGAACAATTTATTAGTACATAAACATCTTATTATCAGAGCTGAAGTATCTGATCCACCTGTAGATGAAAATTTTTTAAAAAGTTGGTTAAACAACTTTATTATATCTATAAATATGAAAGTGTTTATGGGACCTTATGTTAAATACTGTACCATGCCAGGTAACAGAGGTATAACTGCTGTTGCTATTATTGAAACTTCACATATTGCTATGCATGTATGGGATGAAGTTAAACCTGCATTAATGCAATTTGATGTTTATTCATGTGGTGAATTTGATCCAAAAGAAATTTGTAAAAAAATACAAGAAGATTTTAAAACATCTAAGATAGAATACAAATATTTAAATAGAGAAACTGGATTAGTAGATATTAATTAAATCCATTCTCTAAAGTCTTCATCCATAATTGTATTAGCAATATCAACTTTATTACGAAGAGCTTTAACAATTCTTTCATCAACTGTATCTTGAGTCATAATATCAATGTAAGTCATTTTTTTAGTTTGACCAATACGATCAATCCTAGCCTCTGACTGTTGACGTTTTTCTAAATCATAACCATTAGAAAAATAAATCATATTACTGCCTGCAGTTAAAGTAATACCATAACCACCTGTATGAGTAGTACCAACAAAAAATCTACATTTATCATCAGTTTGAAATTTTTTAATGTTGGCTGATCTTGCATCAGTTTCTGTTGCACCATAATAATCTACAACAGAATCCTCTCCATATACTCTTTTAATTTCTTTTATTATTCTTCTTACATCATGAGTATAGTGTGACCATATAATAGTTTTACCTTCTACATTTTCTAGTATATTCATTAATTCACCTAGTCTACTACAAGGCAAATCTTTTATCGTACCATCATCTGCAGTGAAATGTCCACAAGTAATTTGATGAAGTCTCATTAGCTGAGTCATTACAGTGGCCGAAGATTGCATCTTACCATCTAAAAAAGCAATTGCTTCTTGTTTCATTTGATTATATACTTTTTGCTGCTCTTTCGTAAGTTCAACATAATGTTTGACATATGTTTTTTCAGGAAGATCTAAACAATCATCTTTCAATATTCTTTTTGAGAATGGTTTAATTTTATCAGATAACTCACCTAAGTTTCTATAACCAACTACTATCTCAACTTTACGACCCTGTACTTCTATTTTTCTAGTAACTGCATATCTAGATTTAAATGTCCAATAAGAATCATGTCCCAGGAGCCATGGATCAAGAAACTGACATTGTGAAAATAAATCTAATGGAGATTTAGTTACAGGAGAACCTGTAAGTATTCTTCTATATTTAGCCTCATCACTTAATGCTAAAATATTTTTAGTTCTATTAGATGTAGGAGTTTTAATTGTAGTAGACTCATCAATTGCAATCATTGCTTTGTGACATGATAAAAATTTATGAGCAAATTCAGTTCCATTACCTGAACTAAAAGATTCTACATTCATAATTAAAATATGAAAATCAGTTCCTGTTTCAAATAAAGTATTTAATATATTTTTTTGTTTTGAAGATTTATCTGATGTTTTCCATAATACCATTTTCTTTTCAATATGGTCTGGAAGATGCACAGGTACTTCTTGATCATACCAGTTTCTGTAAACACCTTTTGGTGCTATCAATAATAGTCCATTAATTAAACCTTTATCATATAAAACAGCTGCATTATCTAATAATACTTTTGATTTACCTGTACCCATTTCCATAAAATAGGCAAAGTTTTCTTTATTCCAAGATGCTTCTAATGCATCTAATTGATGTTTGTATGGCTTAGTTTTAAATTTATAGTTCATAATATAACCTTTACTTTTCTTTCTAAGAAGATATATATAATTTAAAAAGAAAAAGTCAATGAACAAAGTTTATTTAACTCAGGAAATTCCTGGAACATCTATTAGTCAACCAAAATATAATGTTTTGGGTGCTCAAAAATTTGGACAAATTGTCACACTTTTGCCAGAAAAAAGTCAGATAATTTTATCTCCAGGTCCTTTAATAAATAAATTAAAATCTTTATTAAAAGATTTTACAACCGAAGATTACTTATTATTGTCAGGTGATCCTGCAATTATTGGAGTAGTATGTTCGGTAGTTTGCGATATTACAAATGGTAAATACAAATTACTAAAATGGGACAGACAAGAAAAAACTTATTATCCTATAGAGATAGACATTTATCAAAAATAAAACTTGACAAATCAAGTTTTAGTCCTTATAATACCTGCCATGAAAGTAATAAAGAAAAATCAAAAGGAGTTATATTATGTTAATAGACATGCGTAAAGATGCACCTGATCAAAGTGATATTATTGATCCGGATAAACTTTCTCAAGAAGTAGAGAAATTAAAAACCATTCAAAATGAAATTGAAGAATTAGAAACTCGACTAAAAGATAAAAAAGAAGACGAGAAATATTTTAGTTGTGTTGTAATTCCAAAATTAATGGAAGACATGAACCTTCAAAGTTTAAAACTTAGAGATGGTTCTGAACTAACCGTAAAACAAATTTATAGTGCTTCAATTAAAGCTGATAAAAAAGCTGAAGCGATACACTGGCTTCGAGACAATGGCTTAGGAGATATAGTAAAAAATAATATTACTGTATCTTTTGGTCAAGGCGAAGATAACAAGGCTGTCGATTACGCTAGCCTTGCGAGGTCGAATGGGTATGAACCTATCCAAGAGGAGAAAGTTCACCCATCGACACTCAAAGTAGTTATGAAGGAATGGAAAGACAAAGGTCAAGAAGTTCCTGAAGAACTATTTAATACGTTTGATGGAAATCAAACGCAATTTAAAAATAAAAAATAAATAATAAATAATAAGGAGAATATATGGCTGAAACAAATGCTATGACTAATAAGAATAGTGCAGGTGCACTATCCACTATTAATTTAAGAGGTGACTCTGGAAGAGGTAGTGAAGAAATAAAATCGGATGATATGTCAACACCGATTTTAAAAATCCTACATCAACTATCACCTGAATGTAATTCTGCAAACGCTAAACACGTTGAAGGTGCTAAACCTGGTATGATTTATGCTAAAGGTTTAGGTACATTAATTGATGGTAATGAAGGAGTGGACATCATTGTTGCACACGTGCAAACAAGATTTCCAGAATGGCAAGAAATGGGAGATACAGCAGCTCCGCCTGTTACAACGCATCTATCTGTTCCTGATGATGCAGTAGAGGAAAGAAACGGCAAGTATAGATTATCAAATGGTAATTATATCGAAAAGACCGCATATTTTTATGTGATCGTGGTAGGTGATGAACCTAGACCAGCGGTAATTACGATGAGATCATCTAACTTAACACCAGCGAGAGAATTAAATCAATTGATTAAAAATCTTAGATTTAAAGATGACAAAGGTGTTTACAATCCAGCAGCATACGCAGCGGTTTATAATTTAAAAACTGTTGGTAAGATTGCGGGAAGTAAAAGCTGGCACGTCTATAAACCATCTATGGTAAGAGCCTTAGATGTATCTAAGAAAGAGGATGCTAACTTATATTTAATGTCACAGGAATTACAAAAAACTGTGTCTAAAGGTTCGGTTAAACCTGAATATGAGAAGAACAATAAACCTCAAACTGAAGATATTGTATAATTCACTAAGTGAATACTTCGAAGAAGGAGCGGCCCTGGGAGACTATGGCCGCTTCTTAAATCAAAAGGGAAAGACATATGGAACAGTTTATAAAATATTTTACAGGGTTAAATCGTAATTACGGATATTGTAATATAAGTAAAGGATACAAGGATCCTAATACAGGAAAAATAAAATTTCACTCAGGTGATTATGGTTGGTCAGGTAAACCAATTACTGATGAAGATTATAATTTACATTTAAATGGAAAAAAATCTATAGGTATTCAACCTTGTGATGATAATGGTTATGCAAGATTTGGTGCAATAGATATTGATCCAAAAGTATATAAAGATTTAGATGTAAAATTTTACATAGATACTATTCAAAAAAATGATTTACCACTTATACCTATAAGATCAAAAAGTAATGGATTACATTTATATGTATTCACAAAAGAATTTGTAAAAGCAAAAGAAATAAAAGAATTTTTAGAACAAGTTTTATTCTTATTTAAATTACCAATAGTAACAGAGATATTTCCTAAGCAAACTAAATTAGGTACTAATACAGATGGAGATAAGATAAATGGTAACTTTATTAACTTACCGTATTTTAATAAAGATGAAAGAGTTGCATTAGATCCTTCTGGTAATCCAATATCATTTGAATTATTTTTAAATTGTTTGGAACTAAATGCAGCTACTCCAAATCAATTAAAAGAAATTTCAAACAATATAATTAAAAATGAATTAACTGGTGGTGCAGAAGAATTTAAAGATGGTCCACCATGTTTAGAAATATTATCAAAAGAAAAAATGACAGATGGTAGAGATAGATTTTTATATAATTACATGGTGTTTGCTAAGAAAAAATATCCAGATAGTTGGGCTAAAAAAGTTTTAAAAGCAGGTAGAGATTACTTTCAATATGATGAAATATGGACGGACAATTATATTGAACAGAAAATAAAACATTGGGAGAAACAAGAAAAAGGACATACTTGTCATGATCCATTATTAGCACCTGTATGTGTTAAATCAGAATGTATGAAAAGAAATTTTGGTGTGATGTCCGATAAAAAAATTACATGGCCTAGATTATCTAATCTTGTAAAAGTAGATTTTAAACCTGATCCTGAATATTATTTTGATGTTGAGAGAGATGATGGAGAAACAGTTACAGTGCATGCAAAAGATGTAAATAAAATTAAAGATCAACAGGAACTTAGATCTTTAATCATGGCTCAAGCAGATGATATTCCTCCACCTATAAAAGGTATGGAGTTCTATGAAATAATAAAAGCATTAGTTGCGGCACAAGATACAGTGCAACCGGCTCCAGGGACCAGTCCTATGGATATATTAAAGAAACATTTAAAATATTATATACACAGTACAAATGCTATAAGTTATAACTCATTTAAAAGTGGTAATGTTTTAAAAGATGAAACATATGCTTATTTTGTTTATGATGAATTTTACAATGATTTAAAAGATAATGATTGGAAAAAAGATTCTTCTAGAACTTCTTACATGATTACAAAAATGTTTGAAAAAGAAGATGAGAGTTTACCTAAACCAGATTTTGATGTTAAGAAAAGATTTCCTGGTGTTAATAAAAAAACAAATAAATCATATTCAGGTGTAAATGGTTGTGCAAAAATTCCTTTATATTTCTTTGAAGATAAAGAAGAAGATATAATTGAGATAGCGGAATATGAAAGTAAAGAGGATATTGTTTAATGATATATAAATATTTTGGTCCTCCAGGGACTGGTAAAACACATAAGTTAATTAGTAGAGCTAAGGCTTATATTAGAATTGGCACTCCATTAGATATGATTGGTTATTTTGCTTTTACTAAAAAGGCAGCTAAAGTTGCTAGAGATAGAATGGTAGTTGAATCTGATAAACTAAATTACTTTAGAACTTTACATTCATTTGCATATCAACAATTAGAGTTAAAAGATTCTATGGTAATGCAACCAGAAGATTATGTAAAGATAGGTAAAAAGATAGGTGTTAAAGTAAAACATTACGACAAATATAATAAAGAAGAAATATTTTATCTAAACATTGATAGCCCATATTTTAAAATGATAGGTAGAGCAATGAATAGAGATATTAGTATAAGAGAAGAATATGATCGAAATGAGCATAATAAAAAAGAAGTAAAACATTTTACTATATTGGAAAACTTAGATGCAAATCTAAAAGAATATAAAAAAATTACAGGTAAGTTAGATTTTAATGACATGATTAAAAGATTAATTAACAAACCTAATCTACCTAAATTTAAATGTATATTTATAGATGAAGCTCAAGATTTATCTCCATTACAGTGGCAGCTATTTGATAAATTAAAAGAAAATACCGATGATATATACTTAGCTGGTGATGATGATCAGGCTATCTTTGCATGGGCTGGAGCAGATGTTGATAGATTTATACAAGAACCAGGTAAAGAAAGAGTATTAAAGTATTCAAAAAGAATATCCAAGGCAGTTCAAGAACAATCAGAATTACCGTTAGAAAAAATAAGAGGTTTAAGAAAAGATAAGATTTATTATCCAAGAGATTATGAAGGTGAATGTATGAGAATTAATAATTTAGATCAAATAGATTTAACAGAGGGTAGATATTTAATCTTAACTAGAACAATATACAGAAGAGATTTAATTGCGAAAGAACTTAGAAAAAGAAATTTATATTTTAAATCACATAGAGATAAAAGTTTTGTAGTTAGATTATATAATGCATCAGTTAATTATAACTCCTGGTGTAGAGGAATTGAATTGGATGATAAAGAAATCAAAGATGTAGAAGAATTTATTGGAGCTCCACAAAAAGAATGGAATTCAAATATAGAATGGTATGATGCTTTTGAAGACGCAGATTTATCTGAAAGAGAATATATAAAAAATATGTTGGACAATGGAGAAGATTTAGATGCAGAACCTAGAATACAGGTGTCTACTATCCATGCAGCCAAAGGTGGAGAAGAAGATAATATTATTTTATGTTTAGATTTAGCTAGAATGGTAAAGAAATCAGTTAAAAAAGGTGACAGTAAACATGATGAAGAACATAGAGTCTGGTATGTAGGAGCAACTAGAGCAAGAAATAATTTATATATGTTAAAAGCAAATAAAAGAAATAATGAATACAAGTTTTAAAAAATTTATACATAATATGTATAAACCGATTGGGATAGAGAAAACCTTTTGGCGGTGTGTGGTAGCATCGTGTCTTAACGGACGTAGTTGGTTCAGCATCTCAATTCCCAAGTTTTCATGCGCTGTGAAATCAACATCTACCACAAAAAATAATTTAAAATAATAGGATAGAAAATGACTAATAAAAAAATGTTTGATGATGTATTTCCACAAGATAAGCAGATAGGCGGGAGTCACTACAAAGACTTTCACATTCAACCTTATGAATTTATTTCTAAGAACGACTTGAGTTTCTTTCAAGGAAACGTTATAAAGTATGTGTGTCGTTATAAAAATAAAAATGGCATACAAGATTTAGAAAAAATAATTCATTATTGTGAATTAGAAATTAAAAAGATGAAAGATATGGAGGATAAAAATGGCAAAAAAAGTAAGAAGTAAAATATTAGAAGTGACTGATAAAATAACTTCATGGCATTTTAAAATATTTACTTATGTTGCAAATAAATCAAAAACAAGTTTATGGTTTACTGCTTTACTATTATTTTTAGCAGCATATGAAATATTTGAACATTTTGTCATACCGGGTTGGTTAATCTGGTGGGGATTTTTTAAATAATGTTAATGCCAACTACAGAATGGGTAGCACCTACAGAATTTCCTGATTTAAGAAAAGCAGAGGAAATAGCAATCGACTTAGAAACACGTGATCCAGATTTAAAGACTCTGGGTTCAGGGGCCATCGTAGGAAGAGGTGAAGTAGTTGGAATAGCGGTAGCTGTAGATGGTTATAAAAGTTATTTTCCAATAGCACATGGAGAAGGCCCTAACATGGATAGAGATAAAGTTTTATCTTGGTTTAAAGATGTTTGTGCATGTCCAGCGACTAAAATATTTCATAATGCAATGTATGATGTAAGTTGGATTAGAAATTTAGGTATAAAAATCAATGGTTTAATTATAGATACTATGATTGCAGCGTCATTAATAGATGAGAATAGATTTCAATATTCTTTAAATTCTTTATCTTGGGTATATTTAAATCAAGGTAAGAATGAATCATTATTAAATCAAGCAGCTAAAGAACGTGGATTAGATCCTAAAGCAGATATGTGGAAATTACCTGCAAGTGAAGTTGGAGCTTATGCAGAAAAAGATGCTGAACTAACTTTAATGTTATGGCATCATTTAAAAAGAATTATTGTTGAAGATAATTTACAAGATATATTTAATCTTGAGACTGATCTGTTTCCTTGTTTAGTCGATATGCGTTTCCTAGGGGTGCGGGTAGACGTGTCCAAAGCCAATCAATTGAAAACAGCACTGGCAATAAAAGAACAAAACCTATTGCAACAAATAAAAATAGAAACAGGAGTAGAACCTCAGATATGGGCTGCAAGAAGTATTGCAGAAGTTTTTGAAAAATTAAAACTACCTTTTGATAGAACTGAAAAAACTGATTCACCATCTTTTACTAAAAATTTTATTTCTAAACATAATCATCCTGTAGTTCGTATGATAGCAGAAGCTAGAAAAATAAACAAGATTAGTACAACTTTTATAGATACTATTTTAAATCATGAACATAATGGTAGAATACATGCGGATATAAATCAAATACGTTCTGATGATGGTGGAACTGTAACTGGAAGATTTAGTTATGCGAATCCAAACCTACAGCAAATACCTGCCAGGGATCCGGAAACAGGTCCTTTAATTAGATCTTTATTCATACCTGAAGAAGGTTGTACATGGGGTACATTTGATTACTCGCAACAAGAACCAAGATTAGTTGCACACTATGCATTAAGATTTGGATTTCACTCAGCTCAAGTTATTGCTGACTCGTATGAGAATGATCCTTCAACAGACTTTCACCAGATTGTTGCAGACATGGCTAAGATTGAACGTAAAGAAGCTAAGACAATTAACTTAGGTTTGTTTTATGGAATGGGTAAAGCTAAATTACAAAATGAACTAAATGTTACAAAAGAAAAAGCAGATGAACTTTTTAATATATATCACAATAGAGTTCCATTTGTTAAAGAATTGATGAATGAGATTATGGATAAAGCTCAGAAAAAAGGTCAGATAAAAACTTTACTGGGTAGACGTTGTAGATTTCCTAAGTATGAACCAATTTTAAGAGGAAGTAATTGGGGTACATTTGTTCCAGCTGAAGACCATGATACTATGTTAGAACTAAAGCAAATGGGTCCAAATTTATTAGATGAAGATGGTAATGAAATAAAAGATAAAGATGGTAAACCTAAAACAAATTATTGGCATGGTAATGGTCATAGAAGAGCTTTTACATACAAAGCTTTAAATAAATTAATTCAAGGATCAGCTGCAGATATGACCAAAAAAGCTATGATAAATCTATATAAAGAAGGATTATTAGCCCATATACAAATACATGATGAATTGGATTTTTCAATTGAATCGAAAGAACAATCTGATAAAATAAAAGACATAATGGAGCATGCAGTAGATTTAAAAGTTCCTAATAAGGTAGATTACGAGTCAGGTCCAAACTGGGGCGAAATCAAATAATGAATAATTATTTAAGGGAAAATAAATGGCTAAAGAAAAATGTATTTATTGTGGGCATAAGTGTCACTGCGTTGGCCAGGGTTATTACGTAACTTCAGAAGATTGCTCGACTTGCAACTGTTATATATGTCATCATGAAAAACCTTTAAAATTAAAAAAAGAAGTTAAAAAATCTTTATGGCAAAGATACATAGATTGGTTATTTAAGGATTAATATGAGAAAACAATGTAAACAATGTAATAAAGAATTTGAAGTAAAAGATAAGTTAGATGAGTTTGAACTATTTTGTAGTCCACAATGTAAGGAAGAAGCATTAGCAGAATTAGATTCCGATTCTGATGAGTGTCTATCATGTCAATAAAAATAAATGAAAACACAAGTATCGGTCTCCCATTAAGAAACTTAATAGGTTTGATCGCAGCCATAATTGTTGGCGCGTGGTTTGCCTTCG
>Ga0255769_10003271_pt1 | contig 16538 bp, 17 predicted proteins | sample 041ome_9_FD_179637 | JGI IMG/M metagenome (GOLD analysis project Ga0255769, IMG submission 179637) | Coastal salt marsh microbial communities from the Groves Creek Marsh, Skidaway Island, Georgia - 041413US metaG (version 2) | ecosystem: Environmental > Aquatic > Marine > Intertidal zone > Salt... | reverse complement strand
CCTAGACGATCCTCTCCGAGAAGAAGGTCGTCTGGTAAGAAATGCAAAGGCGCAGCGCCCCGAGGAAAAATTTGCAACCCTAAAACAGGAAGATGGGTCAAAAAGGATGGTGTTGTAGGTAGAAAGATTCTAAAGAAAAGGAAGAAAAGGAATTAGAGTTAGAAAACATTTTATACTACAAAAAAGTATAAAATTAAGAACTGTCACAAGTCGATTTTGTTTTCGTTTTCCCAGTAATTGAACATGAAACGCTTACATCGCCATCTTCATCCCCATCTTCACAAGGAACCTTGCAGTAGTCTAAAGCCTTGAGTTTGTTAGTGCAGTTACCTTTATTTTTTCTGTTGCGCAGAAAATCAGATATATCGCACGTTGGTCTATGCACCTTGGCAAACCACAATGCTAGAACGGTTAAGAGTAATCCTATTATCAATATACCTTTCATTCTTTATTATCCCAATAATAAATGAGTGAATCAGAAAACGATAATCTTATCGAACAACAAGAAGATGATATTAACGAACTATTGAAAAAAGATTTTATAGAAGCTGATGCACCAAAGTACGGACCATGGCCATGGCTTGATAGAATTTTATTAAACAAATATAAGGATGAAGGAGGATACAAACTTGATAGAAGCGCGACTCGATTTTTTGTACCTGGAATGATTTTATTCAATATTATATTCTTTGGTTCAGGATCATATAAAGAAAACTGCGTATTTTTAAAAATTGTATGGATCTTGGGAAACTTATTGTGGTTAATGATGATCCATAACAAACGAAACGAAGGTGCAAGAAGCATACAAGGCGAGATCGAAATATTGTTCAAGGCAGTTGATCGAGATATTGTTCTGCTTAGCATCATAACACTTTTTGCAGTTTTTGTAAAGGCGAAAGCTGACAAAACAAATAAATTTTTATTAGGCTCTAGCATTCTTAGTTTAATTTTCGGAGCCTTCTGGTACACCTTTGCAGACGAACCTCTATATTACAGGAACAGCCGCAATCTTTCTGCTTCAAGTCTGACTCTAGGCCTTCTTCTATTTTCCATGTTTGTTGCAAGACACTACTTTTGTTAATTTTGTTCTTCTTATTAATAAATATGCCCTTGCCTAAATATACTAAATGCGATGATACGTATTCTGAAGACCAACCTATGCTCAAGATCACTCCTGAAAAGTTGTGTCAGATGCCACATTTAACAGATTATGAATGCGCTGGTTCACCCTGGGAAGACCTTCAATGTGAACAGTTCTCAATGCAGCAACTTCAAATGTATAACTGCATGACTCCTGGATTTAATGGCCGTCCTGTTCACTTCGAATATTCCCCGGAATCTGGACCCGACTGGAAAAATGCTAGATGTGTTGGTGACGCTTGCGGTCCCTGCAAACAGCCTATGGTTCTGTAAAATCAATATTATTATTATTAGTAAAACTAATAATAATTTTAATCTAAATTTATGCCGCAAGTCTATACACTCCTTGCACTTTCTCTACATAACCTGCTTCCATCATGTTTCGCAACACTTGCGCAACTACTCGATCCCTTTCATACCACTTATTATTTTCTTTATTGTAATATCCCCCTCTTATCCCTAACTTTACACCAATGTCGCACTGCCTCATCCCATCGTTCGATGTTTGAAGAACGTCTCTAATACAGTCCTCCAAATCGTGCATACACCTTCTTGCTTTCTTTCTTAAAAGAATACTTATTATTTCATCCGATTCTGTGTCCGACTCTGTATCCATGTCCGACTCTGTATCCGTGTCTAAATCTGTGTCTGAATCTGAATCCTTATCAATTGTGTAAAGGACAACTCTACTAATTTTAACGACTAATAGGGCAATACAACACGTGATGAAACTCATTACTATATCGAAGTCCATATAAAAACTCGTTCCAATCGCTTCATGAAAGTCCATCATGTCCATATCAATGTTTTCGGTAAGGTTGTAAGTAGTTTGCATTTTTTGAAAAAATATTATTAAAAATCTAGGATCATTTTAAAGATTGTTAAGTTTTTATAAAATGAGTAGATCAATATGTTATAAGATATGTTCTTGGTTCAGACCTAAAACCGATGATGACGATGACGTTATTGATGATGTTGAGAATGTACCGCAAGTACCGTCAACACTAGACGACGACAGATTTCATTTAGAAGGTTCATTTAGAAGCAATGAATGGGATAGACAGTGGACACGGCGTAAAAATACATCCAGACCGTTGTGTAATAAACATTTTTGTTAATGACAGCGTTTTCGATACCAAAAATCTTTTTTATACGATTATCAGTATAAAAATGTTTAGGGCCACTTTTGGCAAACGTCCTCATACAAGTTTGAAGGCACACATGTTGTTGGTTCTATGTCATAGCATGCAGTGCAACCCGAAGGACAATGGTAACCAGTATCATCGTGATAATAGCCTATGTCGCAATTTGCTCTATCATCGAACCGACAGCTAATCATAGTTTGTTTATCAAGAGGTCTGCAAGAAGGAAAATTTCCTCCACACCAACCACACCCCTTTGAGTAGTTGCAATCCTGTTTATTTACTTTATTGGTGCACGCGGTGGATCCTTTGTACTGGTCAGGAATTGTACAGCCAAGCATATACGTTTTATACCCAAACGTCGAAATCTTCTTAAAGCCTGCAGGCTCGCTGTATAGCTGAGGATCTCCGGTCATATGCTTAGAGAAATTTCTGCAGTGCGTCCGTTGCGCTTCCTTATTTCCCCAATCTGCAGCTTGACCCTTTCCAGAAAAGTATGGATCCGGATTCTGTTCCCAGGTGCACGTATCCTCATCTTCGCCGCACCAGAACGTATCATGATCTTTGCATTCATTTTTGGAAAGGGTATTTCCATTACAGGGATTAATCTCAGTTTTTCCCGAAGCACAAGTATCGCAGTTATGACAAGTCATTTCGTTCCACCAAACAGCTCCAGGATATTTTCCGGTTGTAACTCCAGTTTCATGTCCAGACATCCAGTCTGTTTCACCGGCTTTGGCGTATTGGTTGTCGTTGCAAAGTTGCACGCATAAGTTGTTCGTTGTCCTCGTTCCGTCGCAAGGAGGTTGGTTGGGTTTCAAGCCTTTGTGGAAGTCAAAGTCTACGCACGTTCTGCACGGCTCGCATTTTAAAGTTCGACCGTTGAAGTACTGTCCAGGTTTGCAAAATCCGTCTACACAATTACTGCACGGCAAACAAGATTTATCACCGTGTATGTACCCATCTATTTGACCTTGAAACTCGAACGCCCCACCTCGGTCCGTCCTTACATCAGAGCAAACCCGCGATTTCTTCTGATCCATATCAACGCACATATTATCTAGAGTTGTAGTACCGTCGCATTCCGTGCCCGCTTGTACAGTTTGACCAGGTTTACACTTGGTGCACGGCGTGCAAGCCCCTTCTTCGTAGAAATATCCTTTTTTGCACTCAATTTTTTTGCAAACGGTGTCCATCTTACCTTCGCAAGTTCCGACCGGTGTCCATCCGGGTTCACAAGTTCTGCATTTCTGACACTGGTTCAGACTGTTCACAAATTCTCCTGGTTGGCACTTTTTGATTGGAGTACACATGTTGTCAAATGTAGTTTGACCAGTGCATTCTGTCCCAGGTTGCACGATATGGTCCGCATCGCATCTCGTACAAGGTTGGCATTGGCCCGTATGGATGTTGTAGAAATCTCCCTGGATACAGCCAGCTTCATTGCATATTTGACCGGCAAATCCTGGATTGCAACGACACTCGGCAGGCTTTCCTGGAAGTTCCAAGCATAAGCCATTACCGCTGCAATTTTTTAAATCTTCGCAAGTAGTCATTTATTAATATCAAAGTTTTTCTTCGTCAGTGTTTTCGAAAATATTGATTCCGTACAAAGTTTTGCAAGCAGTATAACGACTTGTACCGTCTCTGTTTTTCCAACCTACTACAGCGTCCTTTCCCCATTGATTCTTGTAAAGGAAATATTTATCGTTTTCGTACTTTATCAACCTAGCATCTTCCATGCCCTGCGGAAATGTATTCGAATTTCTTGCGAGGGTGATAACATCATCTAAAATCAAAAAATAATCCGTGTTGCTTTCTATAGGAAAATTATAATACTTGTCGTCTGAATCTAATATCGTATTTGTCCAATCAAAGAAATGAGCCCGATCAAGTTTGATAACGTTGCCTTCTCTGTACGAACCTTCTCTTTCAAACCCTGACAAAGTAGACCTAGTGATAGGCTCAATATTTCGGTTCAACCTAAACTTTATTGCTTCAATATTTGGAACAGGTATCTTCTCCATATCATTCTCGTCAAACGTAGCTTTGAACTCGATTCGTTCTGAACTTTCTTCTAAATGTTCCTCGACAAAATCTTCTATGGACATGCCGGATTTTTGAAATTTCCAAACACAAAGCTGGGTCAAAAGATTCACATACCTCTTCGTTTTTCGAAAGTCATGTAATATTCCATTTGGTTTCGATTCCACTACAGTTTTCTTTGAAAAGGGCTGCCCAGGAGTTCCTTGACCTACATATTTGCCGTGTTCGTCGACTTCTTGAGTTGAACCAGCAGCTTCTTGTGCTCCTGGGAATATTTCTCGTGAACCAGCGTAAAACTTCGAAAGTTGATCGTACATATCGTCGATTCGATCTTGCGTAGATTCATCAACATAAGACGAAGAACCTGCCGCTCTGATACAATGAACTAATCCATCAGGATTATCTCCGTATTGAACACCTTTTAAACAGTATTCATTGCCTAATATTTTTTCCAGTAACGGAGGCAAACAAGCTATAAGCATCTTGTTTGAGGTCATTTTTGAATTAATAAGCTTGTAATTTTTATTTATATTTGCAGTAGAAGTCCTTGAAATGAGCATGCAACCCGTCGGAAAACCTTCTTCAAAAGGCTTCACAAAGATTAAAACCGATCTACGATCGTTGCTTCTTGAATATAATCCAAACTGGTTATGAGGTATAATCAATCCTTCTTCAGTAAACAAATATACATTCACATTGAAAGCGTCACCAATAGCTTGTGACCACCTTTCAGGTCGTAACACAATATTATGAAGGGCTAATTCTTTTAACGTTTGCAACGATACACCAGGGTTATTTTGCATAGCAACGCTGTAAGTGTATTTCGGTTCAGAATCAAACTTCATCGCATCATCTTTGTACGTGTTTCTAAATATCGGATAACGTTCTCCTACGAGATCAAGCGGTGAAAGCATTTTACTTCTAAATTCATTGTATACTTCACGCACAGAGCTTTGCTTTGTCCAATAATATTCGAGCGAAGCTAAAATTTTTCTAAGAACATTTTCTCCCGTACCAGATGCTTCATATAGAACAACAAATTGATTTGAACTTGTTTTAAAAATATCTACCTTATCCCTATTTTTATTTCTTCTGAATAATCGTATTTTGTTAGGAGTTTTCTTGTACGCTGTGTTCTCGTACAAAAGCGAAAGAACTGGGTCATTAAACACTAAATACTCCATAATTCCACTGTTTAGATTGCGAGTAGCTTCCAAATCGTAAGCAAAAGTTGATTGCATTGAAGTTGAAAGAACTGTTGCATTTTCAAAGGCGTTTAAGACACGAGATTCGATTTCGGTTTCGCCTTCGTCACCTATCAAAAAGTACTCTACGCGAACAGTCTGTTCTTGTTCTACGAAAACGTTTACTACAATGAAATCTTTTTCAGATATTGAGTTCGAAGTAAGATCGAACGGGACTATTCTTACAAGAAAAACAAGGTCAGATAATCCTTCTGTGCTCACTATATCTAGTAAGTTTGGTGTTGCGGCGAACGATGAATTCATTCCATCATACATTTTCAAAAAGTTTCCATCGTTACAAATCGGAACATCCATTGATATTTTAATATTCAGTGCACTCGATAGTTGTAAAACTTTTACAACTTTTTGTTTGACTATACTAGAATCTCCATCAAATTCTACCTGGTTCAATGACTTGTTTAATAAATTTATCCTTCTTGTTTTCAAATCAGGATCGAGATCATTCGATGTTAGAACATCTTCGTCGTATTCGTAGTTGCTCATATTTTTTAGTTTAATTCATATTATTTATAATATTGCAAAGGAGATGGACAAGCGCGATATGTTGTGCTGCGGATGTTTCCTCAAATGTTTCTTAATTTTTTTATACTTTTTGAACGTATAAAAATTTGAACTTAGACTGCAAAAGGTCTCAATGCAAGTCGGTCGATCTTTGCAGAATCTGTTGAATACGAAGCGTTCGTTGGAATCGGATCTTCTTTTCGTAGCATTTCAATCACGCTTTTTTCATCACCTTCACTTTCTTGAGGTTTTGTAAATCCAATCAAATAATACCAACCTGTGCCTACGATAGCAGTCATAAGGATACTGTAGATTGTTGCTAACCCCCATGAAAATTTTGGTCCTGTAAAAGGGTTCTCCGTTTTCGTGCATCTTGGCTTTACTAAAGCAAAAAATGTTAGGAATGCTATGAATACTATAATCAATTGATACATTTTTATGCTTCTTTAATTATTCTTTAACGGAGTTTGTGTGTCAATCGAATAGCTGTAAAAACTTTGTACTTATCGATGTCAATCACACTTTTTCGTTTTTTTTTTAATTTGCAGACCAGTTAATACCTTCGGAAGGAACCGGGCTTCCTCCTCACGCGCCACCAACTTGTTTTTTCTTATAAGATCCACATGAAGATCCTCCATAAAGTACCATTTCTTGATTCGAAGACTTGCGTCTGGACTTGCGCTTTGACTTGCGCTTGGATTTACGCTTTGACTTGCGCTTTGATTTACGGGGCGACTTGCGCTTTGACTTGCGCTTTGACTTGCGCTTTGACTTGCGCTTTGATTTACGGGGCGACTTGCGCTTTGACTTGCGCTTTGATTTACGGGGCGACTTGCGCTTTGATTTACGGGGCGACTTGCGCTTTGACTTGCGCTTTGACTTGCGCTTTGACTTGCGCTTTGACTTGCGCTTTGACTTGCGCTTTGACTTGCGCTTTGACTTGCGCTTTGACTTGCGCTTGGATTTACGGGGCGACTTGCGCTTTGACTTGCGCTTTGACTTGCGCTTGGATTTACGGGGCGATTTTCTCGAAGATCTGCGCTTTGACTTGCGCTTTGATTTGCGGCACTGACGTCTTCCAACGTGACGCTTAAGACGACCATTCTTGCATGATCGCCTCTTGCGGCACTGACGTCTTTTTACAGGAGTTTTCAAATGTCCTGTTTCCTTGCACGACACACGCTTTAGCTTTCGGCGTGACGATTTACGCGACGATTTACGCGACGATTTACGTGACGATTTGCGAGGCGATTTACGCTTTGATTTCTTGGCGTATCCTCCTACGATTTTGTGATCGTTCTGATCTTCATTGTGTTGGTGTTTCATTTATTATTGAGAAATATTTAAAAGTTAACGATATCAAAGAAAAATGCAAAAGCCAGAAATCGATTCAGCAGTAAGTGCGCTATGCGCGTATGTTCGTGTATCAAGTGCCAACAGACGTCTTTTAAAACGTGAGCTTTGTACAAACAAGTGCGTAGAAAAAGTTGTTTCTGAATTACTGAACACTGACGAAGGTAGAACCGAGTATGACACGCTCTTCAGCGTCGTTTCACCTCGCGAGATCAGCACAGTCATTGCAGAGTCAAAAACTTTAGTGGATTTAAAAGATTCTATTGAGTACTATGTCCATGGAATTGAAATTTTACGATCAGTTCCTGACGCACAGGTTGAATACATGACACGAATGTTCTACAAGCTTTGTTCGATCATTCATCCGTTCTATTTTACTTCTAAAACTGTAGTTAAATCTCCTCCGCGAAGGAGATAATATTTTCAAACTCAATGAGTATGAAAAATTAAACTGTTCTATTAAGCCGATCTGCAACTCGTTTCAAATCTGTGAACCACATATCCCCATTACTTTTTAATGTTTGTTCAGGGTCAAACCCGTGATCTCCGTATTTTAGTTGAAAGATACGATTTGTTTCATCTCTAACTGTACCATCGTATTGAATTCTGATGTCTTCTTGTAGTTTAACAATTCGTCTTTGAATATAACCAGATACAGCTGTACCAACGGCTGTGTCGGACATGCCTTCTCGTCCAGAACATGCGTGAAAGAAAAATTCTCTAGGATTTAGTCCGTTTATGAAACTGGATGAAATAAATCCTCGGCTTTCATATTTTTCTTCAAGGGAATAGTTTTCTTTATTTTTTGGGTAGTGAGGTATGCTTCTTGTTTCATTGTTTAAGAACAATGGGATTCTTTTTCCAGATATATTTTGTTGCCCGAGCAATCCGGTAATTTGCGCAATATTAAAAAAATCTCCCTTTGAGCCGCCAAGTACAGTAGATATAAAACTATTATTGTGGTCTAAATTATTTTTGGCGATTCTTAATCCAATATCCTTTGCTTTCCCAAGAGCTATATTGATTCTGGATTCTTTTACATTTTTATTTCTGGTTCCTTTGGATATGGCGTCAGCTTCCATGAAGCACCTTGATATAGTGTTTTTAATAATTCCGTTTTCAGCAGACAAGCAGTCTTTGAAGCCGATACTAAAGGAAGTAATTTCGAGGTAGGCGTTAGTTATGAACTGAAGATCGTCTAAGAAGTCCAAGCATGTTTGAGGGCTATATTCATTATATAAATAATGAGGAATGCATCCGTGAGCGCTGCCTATAGAAGCTTTGCTTAAACATCCTTTCAAAATAACTCCGTTTTCAATGATTAGCCAAGGTTCAGAATCCTCCTTGCCTATTTTTTTCTTGTACCAAAAATCTTTTGGTAAGATCATCGAAACTAGACCTCGTCCTGATAGAAGAGTAGTATCAGTGTCAGATTTGTCTAACTTGTTTTGTATTTCTTTCATTCGAACAAGACATCTGTCTAGATTAGACGTTCGCATCAAAGCATTAAAGAACTGTCCTTTGCTTAATTTCCTGCTAAATCGTTTAGTCATCAAATACGAGCCTAAAACGCCGTCCTGTACAATTACGATGTTCATTTTAGAAGACTGACCTGTTATGAGGTTTGCTTTAACAGTTGACAGAAATTTAATCTCAGTTCGAGCTTCCTGTGTTTGCGGGCAATGAATATTCATTTCGTCTCCGTCGAAATCTGCGTTGAAAGCCTTGGTGCAGGCTAAGTTGAACCGGAAAGTTTTCCCAGCTCTTATAAAAACTTTAAAAGCCATCATGGAAGCTTTATGAAGAGTTGGTTGACGGTTGAGGACGACGTAATCCCCGTTTCTGAGGCATCTTTCAACAATATCACCGTTTTCTAGAGTGATGACGCGTTGCTTTCTGTATTTTACATTTTTGATTTGAACTCCGTTTCTGAACACGGCGTCGCCTTTTTTGAGACCGTTAGACATTCGGTCATGGGATTGGGGTGAATCTTCCCCAATTTTGAAGGGAACACAATTTTTAGAAGCAGTCGGTATGATTTCGTCTCCAATTTCTAGTCTTGTTCCTTTGTCTACTGTTGCGTGATCCAAGTTGATCCGTATTTCTTTGTTTTTGCCTTTTCTGATTATAAATCTGGCGTTCCCGTCGTTTACAATTTTTGTTAACTCACTTTTAGTCCGTTCAGTAACCTTTTCAGGGATTGTAAGGATCTGAGCAACCTCTACAGGCACCGCCATCTCACCGTTTTTTAAGGCAGTATCTGGACCGATCACAGTTCGTGCCGTTTGATTCGCTCGACGACCCATAATATTTCCTCTCATTTGGCCGTCTTTTCCGCTTATACGAGTTTTTATACATTTTACAGGACGTCCGTTCGTAGTATGTTTAGCTCGTCCAGCTGAGTTGTTAAATGTTGTAGCAATTCTAAACTTTAACGTTTGCAACAATTTCATCTTCTTGCTTCCTTCAATCGTCCCTTGCGTTATAATTTCTTTCAGTTTGGTGTTGACCTTGACTATTTCTACATACTGGTTTGATAAGTCGTCGTCGCACATATTCCCTGCCGCTCTGACAAAAGGTCTTGCACAAGGAGGAAGAACTGGAAGAACCGTGATAATTAAACTAGAAGGTTTAGTAAACTCAGGATTCATACCAAGTAATCGGATATCATCTACACTAAGACCTTCAAATATATTCAAAATTTCTTGCGCCGGTGCTTCAACGGTTATTTTATTTTTTTCCAAGTCTGGATCCTCATATGTCATAGTGATGATATTATCTGTAATATTGTTCCTGTAACAAGGTTGAGGGGTTCCGCACCAAGTGCATATTTCAATCTTCGATATGATCTTCTTTACTGAACTAAATTTTACAGGCATTCCATCCTTGATCGAACATCCCTTCAGTTTGAGATGTTCAGCAGAAACAAGTAATCGTTTACAGTCTGAACACACGCATCTTAATATCGAAACTACAGTTTTGATGTACAAAGGGTGAACTATTGGCTCTGCCAAAACAATGTGTCCAAAGTGTCCTGGACAAGAGATTGCATCTTGTCCGCATGTCGAACACGCGCGATGATCACAAGGGCCCATTCTAGGGTCATAGATAGTGTCTACCCCAATTTTTTTAGAAGATGTGATTTCAAGCACAGAAGACTTTAAAATATCATCTTTGCTGAGAACTCCAAAATTTATCCCTGTAATTTCGCCTACAAAGTCTGTCATGTTTGATAATAAAGTGTAGATATTTTAAAATCATTTTATTTGGAGTAATAAATGAAGAAATCAAAATCACGTTCACCGAGACGTAGTCCTCGATCGACTTCTCCAGATAGAAGTCGGCCGCCGGTACGTCCACGCAATTCAGGAAAAGATCATATCACGGACAAAAAAGGCTACATATGGTGGCCAGATGGTAAAGGTACTTGGTGGCAAGTTAGTAGTGGTGGTAGAGAATTGTGGCAAGACGGCCCTTATTATATATGGTCCCGCGACCGCGGCGCGACCAGGTGGACTCGTTGGCCATTTCGAGCTCCCCTTTATAGTATAAGCCGAAAATACACTCAACCACGTGCTGCAAATCCGCGTCAGTCTCGATCACGTTCTCCAGGTAGACGTCAGTCTCGATCACGTTCTCCAGATAGACGTCAGTCTCGTCCCAGACGTTCACTTAAAAAAGTTCGTTTTCGAGATGATAACGATTGTCCTTCTACTAAAAGGCCGATAACGCGAAATACTAGAAGAAGAAATTACTGTAAAAATGTAGGACAAGATTATGTTTATTATCGCACTAATCAGGGATATGGATGTTGTAAGAAAAAAACGACCGCTGGACAAGGAGCTGGTCGAGGAGCTGGTCGAGGACGAGGGCGAATTAAAGCTGATAAAGTAGTTCAATGCTCGGGTAAAAGTCAAGATGGTAAACGGTGCAAACGAAAGGTTAAAGGAACTCGTTATTGTTATCAGCACAAAAAATAGGCATCGATTAAAATGATCTAGAGAATTTGAATTTTTAATAAACAAAAAAAATGACAGTACTTCAGAACGCCAATAACTACGATGTCGACCAGATGGTCTTCTCTGAACCTCAGACGGTAAACATTCCTGATAGCGATATGTCTTTCAAGCGTATCAATATCCAAACTAAGAACGCAGATGGTTCTCAGGGTGATCTTGTATTTGCTACAAGTCGTCTCTTCTCTTTCGGTGTTTCGGAAGAAACTTCTCGTGAAACGGGGAAGGTGTCTGGCTACAAGATGCCTCTTTGTTGCTGGAATATCGACGGGGCTACACGGGAAGAGAAAAAGTTTACTTCTGTTCTTGAACAGATTGCAGAAAAGTGCAAAGATCACCTTATCGAAAACAAAGAAGAGATTGAAAAGTATGAACTTGAACGATCCGATCTGAAAAAAATCTTTTCAGCTCTTTACTGGAAGCTAGAAAAGGGTAAGCGTGTAGAAGGTCAAGGCCCTACTTTGTACGCTAAACTAGTTCACTACAGAAAGGATGATAAGTTTGGCACTACTTTTTTTAACCCGAACACCGGCGTTGAAATCAATCCCCTTGACTTGATCGGTAAGAGGTGTGATGTGAAGGCAGCCATCAAGATCGACAATATTTATATCGGAGGTCAGTTTATTCGCATCCAGGTGAACGTACTGGAAGCGGCGGTAGAAGAACGTAAGACAGGAGGTGAACAGCTTCTAGCGAGGCCGTCCGTTTCTAAAATTCTTGCGTCTACCAACGATGATACGTCGGCAGGATTGATGGGAATGCCAGAGGAAGATGATGACGCGGGAAGCCTAGCTAATTCTAGCGAGGATGAAGCAGAGGAAGAAGAAGAAGAAGAAGAAAAGCCTAAACCAAAGCCTAAGGCAAAAGCAAAACCTAAGAAAGTTGTGAAAAGGAAGATTGTAAAGAGACGGTCGAAAGCCTAACTTATAATTTGATTATAAAAACATAAAAGCCCCAATTGACTCCATTAGTCGATTGGGGCTTTTTTGCGTCACAAATTTGTTTTGTATAATAAATGCAAGTAAAAACAAAAATGTCAAGGTCCTATAAACGATTTGGAGACTTTGGATGTATTACAGAATGTCCTGATGAAGTGAACCCATCTTGCCCTCCTATTTGTCCAAATCTAGATAAGAAGTGTCCTACTCCTGAAGACATTAACCGTCCAGCACCTCGTCCAGCACCTCGTCCAGCACCTCGACCGGCACCTCGTCCGGCACCTCGACCAGCACCTCGACCGGCACCTCGACCAGCGCCTCGACCAGCGCCTCGACCAGCACCTCGACCAGCGCCTCGACCAGCGCCTCAACCAGAAATCCGTCCTGAACCTCCAACACAAGAAACATTTAAAGCACGCGTTATGAAAAACGGAGGATGCAGATCTTGTGGTTCCATGTAAGTTTTTGAATTTTATTACCTGAAGTAATAAAATAGATATGAGCGATCAACCAATTATAACACCAGCTCCTCGACCGGCTTTGACACCATCACCCAGACCGGCGCCTAGACCATCTTCGAATGTAGATACTAACGTCGATATAAATAATGAGAAAGCTATCTGGGTAGCCTTGGATAATGCCGAAGACTTAACTTACAATTTAGTTAATATTGCAGACAACAGTTTAGCCGAACAAATGGCGCGAATTCAAGATTTTAATAAAACTGGTCTTGCTACTGCAAATTTAGTTAGGTATTCAATTACAGACGAAGATCACTTTCCGTATACACGTAGATTTAGAGGTGCACCAACATTTTGCGAAGCGCGGATAGTTGACAGAGCCGCTGGATTTAGACCGAGACAAGATGCTTGCTACGCTAGTGCAAACATAGTGTCTGGTATTACTAATCTTACTGGAGGTTCTGGGTTTGTATGCGGTGCACCTGGACATAAAAATAGTGTTAGCGTTGGTGGTTTGAATGACAATGGCGTGATGCTAGATAATACTACTGTAGTAGAAAATTTTGCTACTAAAGATACTAGCAATTCTGCACGGTACACCGCGTCTTCCCTTTCTCGATCAGTAACGGCACCTGCGTCGGTGTATCCTAGACAGACTTCTGTCGGAGGCGCTTCGTATGATACTGTTCCTCAGGGTTCTAATGGTTCAAAGACTGCGTATCCTGTTACGTGTTATCAAACTTCATGCAATACGGTGTTTCCGTGTCACGGACGAAATGAAGGATCAGAATTTAACGTCAACATACTTCGAATTTAAACAATTATTCGTTTTTATAAAAATGAACAGTCCGTCTACACCTAAGAATGAGAATCCTCGCGAAGTTCTTCGTCGCAAACTTCGGGAGAATATAGAAATAAAAGGTATGAACCGAATAAGTAAGAAGAACAAGGAACAAATATTAGACAAAGAAATGAAAAAAATGGGAGTCGATGTAGAGAAATTCAAAGCAGCTATTAAAACCCTGAATATGGAAGGGCAATTGGAAGCGACGTTGAAAAAGATGAACTAAATTATTTTTTCAAATTTGAAAATTTGAAAATTAAACCATAACATCGGTGACCTTAATTGTTAAAGTTCCAGGATTATGTTTGGGCACGACGCACTCAAAAAGAGGATGAAAAGGATTATCGTCGAGGCATTTGTCAGCCATCGCACACGTTATATTGCCGTCAGAATCACAATTTATAGCAGGATCATTGCAACATTCGGGATTCACATCTGGAAGAACTTTTTTCTCACCGTATGCCCATGCATACATATCGCACGATTTCGATGGAGGGTTGACCCAGTCTGTCCAAGCCTTTGCGTTATACTTTAATGTTTTATCTTGAACGTTAGAATTGTCATCCCAAAACATATGACAACGACATTTTATATTTTCCATTGAAGTATCGCAACCTGCCCATTTATCACGACGCTTTTCCACACCGCTAATCGTCACCATCGGATTCACGTCTACAAGACCTTTATTTTCTGCGATTGATAGAGCTGATTTTGTAGATAAACAAGTTTTAATCGGACCAGGCGTTTGCAAACCTACACCTACTGTGCCTTTGAAATCTTCTGGACATGTATCTAGATTTATACTGCACGATGAAACTAAACTAGGACACGACGAATGATTTATCTCCATCGTTGAGTTTATACCGTCAACTCCACTAAGATTATAATACACTTTATTACCAGCAGGCGAAACATCATTAAAATTAATTTCAAACCGACTCATCCCTCCTGGATCGGGCTTTTCAATCCCCATAGGAACGATCCAACCGCCTGTTCCTTTGCAAAACGTTGCTACACCATTTTGTTGAGGAGGAACAGGACTGCACCACACAGGATAACCGGTCGATGGGTTAACAGGAATGGCTATTTTCCATTTTTCTCCAACCAAAAGATCTTGATGGCGAGAAATTTGAGGCTGACGTTCCTGCGATCCATCTGTTTTCACAACATAATTAACGAGGTAATCGTATTTATTGGCGCCTTGAAATAAATTGTTGTCCCAAGAACAGTTGCTTTGACCTTGCATGCATGGCGGTCTATCGTCCAACCACACCGATATATTTTTTCCAGAGTTGTTATCAATAATGAGCCATCCCATTTCACCTTCAGGAGGATTGCCACCACCGCCCCCGTGCGGCGGTGTATCTTGAGAACAAACACCATTTGAAGGACAATCAAATTTAGGACACATTTGACCCGCTTTGCAAGCATTTCCTGAAACTGGACATACTTCAGTACTTGGACAAAGTGATTCAGGACACTGGGTGCCCGGACGGCAGTCAGTCCCAGCCGACGTTGGACAAATTCCGCTTACAGGACAAATCATTCCACCAGGACAATATTGGGGAGGACTTGCGTTAGGGTCACATTTTGTTTCAAAGTATTCTATATTACAGTACATTTAGTTTATAAAAGTATTTTAAAGTTTTCACTGTATAAGGCCCTACAAATGTTTTGTTTAATGATGACATCTTTGTTTATAGAAGTATTCTAAAATATAAAATGTACGCATTACTCATGGTAAAAAACGAAGCCGATGTGGTTCTCAGAACTCTGAAATCTGTCGCATCGCACGTAGACAAAATATTCGTCTACGACACGGGTTCTACGGACAACACGGTTGAAATCTGCCAGAACTTTGCACCGCACGTCGAAGTAAAAAAAGGCGTGTGGGTAAACTTTGCCGTGTCTCGAAACGAAGCGTTGGACTGGGTTGAAAGTGAAGTGCCTACAAATTCTTGGATAGTACTTCTCGATGCAGCCGACGAGTTTCGGGTACCTGCCGGATACAGCATATCCAGCGTTTTGCCTACCGTGTCGAAATTAAACGATAGGCCTGTTCTTGATGGATTGTTCGTGAGACAAATCTGGAAGAACACTGTGGTTGATCGACAAATTGAAAGCAACGAGTTAAAAGTTATCCGTTCAGGCGTCGGCTGGCGCTGGAAGCATCCTGTTCACGAAATGTTGTGGAAGGAAGATTCAAAGTGCGAAATGTCGTTGTTTCAGATTATCCAAGATAGATCGACCGAGTCTGAAAAGTCGACCAGGCGCGCGCCGTGGGATCTGGCTGTTCTGAAAGCCGAACACGCTTCAAATCCTGACTGTTCAAGAACAATGTTTTATCTTGCTCAAACTTTGTCCGCGCTTGGTAGAAAACAAGACGCGCTTCACATGTACATCAAACGATATCAAGCGAAAAAATGTGACGATCCGTGGGAAAGATATTCCGCAATTATGCGCATCGCCGAACTACACGCTCATATGCAGAACGTTAACGAAGCAATCGACTGGTACAATCGTGCTCTAGCTGAAAGCGAAAGGCTTGGATGTTTCCGGCCGGAAGGTTTGGTTCACATAGGCAGAATTTATCGACAAATCGGAATGATTCGGCTTTCCTTTATGTACCTGAACTACGCTGCACAATTTGAAGTTGATCAGAAAGCGTTCGGCTGCTTTGACAAGCATCTCCTTGAACACACAAGGTGGAACGAGTTGAGTGTAGTTGCTTGGAAACTCGGGTATTTTGAGCAAGGAAAAGAAGCGGCGAAAAAGGCTGGCGCTGATTTGTCTTGGTACGAGATGCATCCGATCTTCAACCACTCGTACTAC
>Ga0255769_10003269_pt1 | contig 16540 bp, 23 predicted proteins | sample 041ome_9_FD_179637 | JGI IMG/M metagenome (GOLD analysis project Ga0255769, IMG submission 179637) | Coastal salt marsh microbial communities from the Groves Creek Marsh, Skidaway Island, Georgia - 041413US metaG (version 2) | ecosystem: Environmental > Aquatic > Marine > Intertidal zone > Salt... | reverse complement strand
TAGTTGGTGAGGGATTAATAGGCAAACGTTTAGCCAAGTTTGTTAATCCTACGCACACATTTAACAGTAAAACACTGTTAGACTTGCCTATGAATGACTACGATACTGTGTATGTGGCCGCACCTAGTAGTAATAGAATATGGGTTGGTAAAAATCCAGATGCAGACACTGCCAGCACTGAAATACTATTACGCTGTTTGTTAATGACTAAAACTAAACGCATTGTATTAATATCCACTTGTGACACACAGGTTAATCCAGATACCGTCTATGGTGCTAATAGATTAAAATTAGAAAACTTAGTCAAAGGATGGTATCATTACTATCACATTGTGAGACTACCTAGTCTAATAGGCGATGACATTACTAAAAACATTATCTACGATATTAAACATCAAACACCCTGGGTAGATAAAATTAATTTAGACACTGTTCAACAATGGTATTGTTTAGATGATTTAGAGCAAGACTTAAAAGATATTATGTCTACAACTGATATGACTGTAACTAATCTTGTGAGTGAGCCAATCCCAAACAGAGACATTGTAGCAGAATTTTATAAGCCCAATGATGAATTAATGATTGGCACAAAATATAATCTAATGCCATACAAATACACCAAGGAAGAGATCTTTGAAGCAATACGTTTATATATGCGGTGATAGTTTTACTGTAGACGATCAAGACTATGATCATATACCTTGGACTAAACAACTAGATGCAGTTAGTTTAGGCAGTGTCTGTGCAAATAATCAATTGATAGCTCTGCAAGTAGAACATGCAGTCAAACAACAGGCTAAGTTTATTATAGTTGAGTTTACATCAGTCACACGTGATATTGTACAGTACACAGATCAAAAACAAGATAAGTTATTAGATAGATTTTATAGTCTAACTGAACAGGATAACTCAAACAAAGATCTAACAAGTTATACAATATGGTCAACTAAGACTGCCTTAGCACTCTCACAAGAACAAAGAGATCAATTAGATAGTTATAATAAAAACTTTTTTGATATTAATGTTGCTATACACAGAGATCGTCTTATCATCGAAGCAACTCTACAGAGATTAGTTGATTCAGGCATACCATTTAAGTTTGATCAAGGTGGCTTCGAACATCCTAGTTATGGTGGCGTAGGAACGTATTTTACCAAATATAATCAATATCGCAGTGAGTTATGCCTTTGGGATTATGCAGACACACGTACACACAGGCCTTACTATCATATTACTGATCAAACTGTACACAATAATTTGGCCAATTATTATCAAAAGGCCATTGACAAACATTAAATACTCATATAATATAACAGCATAAAGGAGAAAATTTATGTCAGATTCAATTACATTCAGCGGTGATCAAAAACTTAAATTAACACAGTTGGTTAACGAAGGTATGCAGGTCATGCGTGAAGTTGAAACACTTAACGAAGGTCTACGTGACACTGTTAAAGCAGTAGCAGAAGAATTACAGATCAAGCCTAGTATTTTAAACAAAGCAATTAAAGTTGCACACAAAGCAGATTTTACAAGAGAACAACAAGACCATCAGTTGTTAGAAGACATCTTGTCAACTGTTGGACACACGTTATAATTGGAAAATGTTAAGCAATTCTGGAAGAAAAGTTACACATCAGATCCTGTAGCATTTGGTGCTGAGCTTACTAGTTTTGTTTTTACAGTTGCGGCCAGTTTATATTTGGCCATAACAGCAGATGCACCTGATATGCGTTATGTATATCCAGGATTTATGATTGGTGCCGTAGCAGGTGCATACGGATATTTACGCAGAGGACTTGCGTGGCCTTTGATGCTAACAAGTTACTTTACTTTGGTAAATATATTTGGATTTGGTGTTGCCATCGGTTGGTGGTAACGGTTTCGCAGGCCTAACCTGCATGTAGTGGTTAATCAGCCTAAATTGATTGGAATAAATGATAATAAAGAATACATGGCAAGGCTATTGGAGTCGTCACCATACACATGAGTATGGTATGTGCTTTCCGGATCATCAAAATAAAAAGTTCTGGGTAAACATTCCTAAATGTGCTACTGTCTGGGGCAAAAAATGGGCTTCAGCAAATCAACTACGTCCTAACAATTATCACCACGAAAAATATTTAGAACAAGATTATCAACCTATTATCTTTCTCAGAGATCCACTAGAACGATGGTATACTGGTATTGTTGAATATATTTTTAGACAAGGTGTACTGGCTAAAAATGTATCACAACTCAACGAGGACTTTCTAAGTCTACTAATAGAAAGAATAGCATTTGATGAACACACTGAAGAACAGATAATGTTCTTAGAAAATATTGATATACATCAAGCAGTATGGTTCTGTGTTGACAACAATTTAATCAAAAACTTTCAACACTACTGCAACAATGTACTAAAACAAGACGTGGAATTAGTACCTAAAGTAAAAATGCACAAAGCAGGCCCACATCATCAGAAACTAAAAAATCTAGTACAACACAGTGTTGAAAATTCAGAATATCGTATTGGTGGCAGTAAGATACCTGTGGTAGATAAAATAAAGGACTATTATAGACTTGACTACCAACTGTATAATAGTGTAAAATACTATACTAAAGGAGAGAAATGAGTTACATAGACGCATATTTTGATAGACAAGCAGACAAGATTCATGTCGTAGAGCGTAAGAATGGTGAACGCCAATTCCAAACGTATCCTGCTGAATATGTGTTTTATTATGCTGATCCTAAAGGTAAACACAGATCAATATACAATGACCCTGTTACTAGGTTTAAGACACACAACGCAAAAGAGTTTCACAAAGAGCAACGTATTAACAGTGACAAAAAGTTATTTGAATCTGACATTAATCCAGTATTCCGTTGTCTTGCTAACAACTATCAAAACGTTGACTCGCCAGAACTTAATGTAGCGTTTTTCGATATTGAGGTTGACTTTGATCAAGAACGTGGATATTCAAGTCCGGCAGATCCATTTAATGCTATCACAGCAATATCTGTTTATTGTACTTGGTTACAAAAAATGATTACACTGGTACTTCCGCCACCTAAAATGAGCAAGGAAGAAGCAGAAGCAACTGTGGGCAAGTTTGAAGATACTTACTTGTTTGATCGTGAAGAAGATCTATTAGAAACATTTTTAGGTATTATAGAAGATGCTGACATACTAAGTGGTTGGAACTCAGAGGGATATGATATACCCTACACAGTTAATCGTGTTACTAGAGTGCTTAGTAAAGACGACACACGCCGTTTTTGTTTATGGAACCAGTTTCCTAAGAAGCGTACATTTGAACGCTTTGGTGCAGAGAACATTACATTTGATATCATTGGTCGTGTACACATGGACTATATGCAACTGTATCGTAAGTACACCTATGAAGAACGTCATTCATATTCACTAGATGCTATTGGTGAGCATGAACTACAAGAACGTAAAACACCCTATGAAGGTACACTAGATCAACTATACAACAATGACTTTGAAACATTTATTGAGTATAACAGACAGGATACATTACTGCTTAAGAAACTAGATGATAAACTAAAGTTCTTAGATCTAGCAAATGAACTTGCACACGCAAACACAGTGCTACTACAAACAACAATGGGTGCTGTTGCTGTTACAGAACAAGCAATTATCAACGAAGCACATGAGCGTGGCATGGTTGTTCCTAATAGGAGAGAACGTTTAACAGATGAGGATACACAGGCCGCAGGTGCTTATGTAGCATATCCTCGCAAAGGCCTACATGATTATATTGGTTCCGTTGATATTAATTCACTGTATCCAAGTGCTATTCGTGCATTGAACATGGGTAATGAAACTATTATAGGACAACTGAGACCTATAATGACTGACAGACATATCAAAGAACAACAAGCAAAAGGTAAATCATTTGCGTCAGCATGGGAAGGTCTGTTTGGTAGTTTAGAATATGAAGCAGTAATGGCCAAAGAAGTTGGTACTGAAATTACTATTGATTGGAATACTGGTGAGGAAAGTGTACATTCGGCGGCTGAAGTATGGAAAATGATATTTGATAGTAATAGGCCCTGGATGTTAACTGCTAACGGTACAATATTCACTAATGAAGTTGAAGCAGTAGTACCTGGACTACTTAAACGTTGGTACGCAGAGCGTAAAGAACTACAGGCTAAGATGCGTAAATGTACAGACGAAAAAGAAAGAGCGTTCTGGGATAAGCGACAGTTAGTTAAAAAGATTAACCTAAACAGTTTGTATGGTGCTATTCTTAATCCTGGTTGTAGATTTTTTGATAAACGTATTGGGCAGTCAACTACCTTAACAGGACGTGCTATTGCTAAACATATGGATGCACACATCAATGAGTTGATCACAGGTGAATATGATCACGTAGGTAAAGCAATTATATATGGTGACACTGATTCCTGTTATTTTTCAGCATACCCGATATTAAAAGATGACATTGAAGCAGGTAAGATGGAATGGAACAAAGATATTGCTGTTGAACTATATGATAGCATAGCAGAAAGTGTTAACGAAAGTTTTCCTAAGTTTATGGCCGATGCTTTTCATGTACCACAAGAGCAAGGTGAGATTATACGAGGTGGTAGAGAAGTAGTTGCCTTTAAAGGATTGTTTATCACTAAGAAACGTTATGCTGTTATGATCTATGATCTAGAAGGTAGACGTTTAGATGTTGAGGGTAAGCCAGGTAAAATTAAAGCCATGGGCTTAGACTTAAAGCGTTCAGATACTCCGCCTGTAATACAGAACTTCTTAAGTGATGTTCTACATGATGTACTAACAGGTAGTGGTAAAGTAGAAGTTACTGAAAAAATTCTACAGTTTAAACATGAATTTAGAGAGCGTCCAGGTTGGGAGAAAGGCACACCTAAGCGTGTCAATAACTTGACCAAGTACACTAAAGAAGAGAAACGACTAGGCAAAGCCAACATGCCAGGACATGTCCGAGCAGGCATGAATTGGAATACTATGCGTAGAATGAACAATGACAAATACAGTCTTCAGATCATTGATGGTATGAAAGTTATTGTGTGTAAACTAAAACAAAATCCATTAGGTTGGACAAGTATTGCTTATCCTACAGACGAAACGCATATCCCAAGTTGGTTTAAAGAACTGCCATTTGATAATGAAGCCATGGAAGCCACTATTGTTGATCAGAAAGTTGACAACTTACTTGGAGAACTAGATTGGAACTTGGCGGCCGCAACACAAACGGCTAATACATTTAACAACTTATTTGAATTCTAATGAAACTTAGTGAATTAGTAGCATATAGAGATAAACTTAGAAAGCACGATATCAATACGTTCAGTTCAATGAACACACAGATATTTGATCTCTTACAGGCTGAAATTGAAGATCCTGAATATTTAAATTTATTTACAGATCATCGCAATGGTATAATGCGTAATATCGATAAGTTTAAATCAGATCATTTAGACTACGATCATAAACTTACTCAACGCATTCATGAACAAGAAAAAGAATACTTAACTGAAAGTACAGAACGTTTTAAGTTAAATGCACCAAAAGAAACTATACAAAGTAAGAAAGAAAGAATATTAGAAATACAATCCGACACATATGAATATTTGAAATCTAGGATTGATCGTTACACATCATGGGATCAAATTGGGCTACAAATATGTCCTATGCACGGCGACCTAACTGATGAACTAGTAAGTTTGGATCCTCTATATTTTATTGATTATAGTGATGCATTATTAAAACCAGTTAGAGATCAATTTAAAGAACAATATCGTAATAGACTAAGAAGTTATTCATTTCCAAAGTTTGATCTAGATCGTAGTATGTTTAGTAAACTTCCACAAGAACAATTTGGGTTTATACTAGCCTATAACTACTTTGATAACATGTCTATGCCTTACATGCAGAAGATGTTAAAAGAATGTTTTGAGCTACTCAAACCAGGCGGAAAGATGTTGTTTACATTTAACGATTGTGACTTACCCCATAATATTGATTTGGTTGAGCGTGGATACAAATATTATACACCTGGTAGATTAGTTAAACATTATTTAGAAAATACAGGCTTTACAGTGTTAAAACACTTTAGAGAAACATATGGCATAGCTTGGTTTGAAATTGAAAAACCCGGTACAATAGATAGTATCAAAGGTGGACAAGTACTTGCACAGATCAAACAAAAGAATAAAGTTAAGTTGGCTCCGCCCTGGGCAGTTAATAATGATGGTTACAAAAAAGGTGAACAAGTATCCTGGCGAGAAGAAAATTATCAAGCACGAAATGATATACTGCCTAGTGAAAAATTTAACAGCAAACAATGGAAATTGGTAGAATAATTTTAGATAGTGTTGTACATGACCTAAATATCATGTATAATTGTTATAACATTAATGTAAAGGAAAACGTATGAGAGATCATTTATTAGATTTAGTAGAACATACTTTTGATCTTGGCTTTATTGAGCTAGTTAAGATCACAGGTACAGACACTGAAACTACTGTTGACGGCCTAGCAGAGGATCGTTCAGTAGTAGTAACAGCAAAATTCAAACAGCCAGTAGCAGAGTTTAAAGGTACATTTGGTATGCCTAACTTATCAAAACTTAAAATTCTATTAGGTATTCCAGAGTATAAAGAAAACGCACAGATCAGTGTACAACGTCAAGACCGTAACGGCGAAACAGTTCCTGTGGGCTTACACTTTGAGAACCAAGCAAGTGACTTTAAAAACGATTATAGATTTATGACATCAGAAATTATAGCTGAAAAACTTAAAACAGTTAAGTTTAAAGGTGCTAATTGGAATGTAGACTTTGAGCCAACTATTGCTGGTGTACAAAGATTAAAGTTTCAAGCACAGGCAAACGGTGAAGAAACTGTGTTTACTGCTAAAACAGAAAACGGTGACTTGATGTTATACTTTGGTGATCATTCAACACACGCAGGTAACTTTGTGTTTCAACCTAGTGTAGGTGGATCAGGACTAGCAAGAGCATGGGCATGGCCAGTTAAACAGTTTATTAGTATCTTAGATCTAACTGGTGATAAAACTATTAAAATGTCAGATGATGGTGCGGCTGAGATCACAGTTGATTCAGGTATCGCAGTATACAACTACATTTTACCAGCACAGAGTAAATAATGGCTAGAGTAGAACACGACGACTTAACAGCAAAACAAAATGACTATGCTGTATTCTTACCAGCATTAAGTTCATTTTATGCAACCTTTGTAGGCAAACAGAGAACAGACAACACCTATGTTGATCCGGCTCGTATGCCTAAGAACATTCCAGAAATGGAAAATATAAACTGGCTTAACAGTCAAGAAGGCCTATTTACATATAAATGGTCGTTGTATTCTGCAGGTCATGCTAATCTAGATACTACAGTAGAAGCACCTAAAGAAGACATGGTGCGTAAGAGAGAAACTGGTGCTTGGGTGCTAGGTGACTCAGGTGGTTTCCAGATTGGTAAAGGTGTTTGGGAAGGTGATTGGAAAAATCCTAAATGCCCTAAAGCACAAAAGAAACGTGAGCAAGTTCTACAATGGATGGATGCTTACATGGATTATGGTATGATATTAGATATTCCTGCATGGGTATGTCGCTCACCTGAAGGACGTAAGGCTACAGGTATTAACTCATACGAAGAAGCAGTAGAAGCAACTTACATTAATAATGATTATTTTATAAATAATCGTAACGGTAACTGTAAGTTCTTAAATGTTCTTCAGGGCGAAAACCATACAGAAGCAGAAGATTGGTATCAACGCATGAAGAAGTATTGTGATCCTAAACAGTACCCAGGCACTCATTTTAACGGTTGGTCAATGGGAGGTCAGAACATGTGTGATATACACTTAGTTCTGAAAAGACTAGTAACTATTATCTATGATGGCTTATTAGAGCCAGGTGTCCACGACTGGATGCACTTCTTAGGCACTAGTAAACTAGAGTGGGCTACCCTACTAACTGATATTCAACGTGCCGTACGCAAATATCATAATCCAAACTTTACTATATCATTTGATTGTGCTTCACCATTCTTAGCAACTGCTAACGGTCAAATCTACACAGACGTTGTAACAGAAGATCGTGCTAAGTGGAGTTACAGAATGGACGCAACTGCTGATGATAAAAAGTACGCAACAGACACTAGACAGTTTAGTCAAGGTGTTGTTCAAGATGGTATCCACGCAACATTTAAAGATAGTCCAATATCACGTAACTTGGAGATGAAAGATATCTGTATCTATGCTCCAGGTGACCTAAATAAAAACGGTAAAGAAGGCAAAACATCATGGGATAGTTTTAGTTACGCACTCATGATGGGACACAACGTTTGGCAACATATCAATGCTGTACAAGAAGCAAATAGACAGTATGATAGTGGACGTTATCCTGGTATGCTTATACAAGAAACATTTGACACTGTGACATTTAGAGATGTAGTTAACGCTATATTTGGTGCTAGTAGTAAAGATGAAGCAATGGCTGTAATTGAACATTACAATAAGTTTTGGATTAGTATTATTGGTACTAGGGGTGCAACAGGTAAGCGAACAGTTAACGCATCAACAATGTTCAATAATCTATTTGAAGAGGAAGAAGTAGTTGAAGAACATCATCAAGACGATAGTGGTCTTGACGAAGCAAACTTAGACAAACTTGAAGCGGAGGAGGCTTAGTATGACAAAAGACTTAGATCAATTAATAGCACGTCATAAAGATCTTGACCTAAAAATCAAAGAAGCGTATACTTACTACTTAGATGATGCTAGTTTAAATAAAATGAAAATTGAAAAACTACACATCAAAGAACAAATCGAAAAGTTACAAAAGAAAGTAGCATAATGGAAAGAGATTACGCAACAGGCACAGCCAAAGGCATAGATTACTTTACAGGTGTTGAGATAGAACATACACCTGCATACGACCTTAAGACTTTGTTTGTTGTTGGTGTTAAGGCTCCCGAAGAAATCACTGCGATCGCCACACAACATGAATGCGATCATGTGTACTTCGGGGCCAACCAATCTTTTGATGGTAACAATATTGGAGAGTGGGTACGTCAAATTGAACATGTGTTACGTTTAGGTTACAAAGTAACATTAGACTTAGACATTACGTATATTCAGAAACCCTGCAAATGGCTTAAACAACTCAATGAGTTCGATGGATTTATAACACAAATATCCGTTAAGATACCTAACATTGAGCAGTATAACGATAAAACTACTATTAAGATAGATGACGTAGACTTTAACGCAACTAATGACGGTGTGTGGTGTCATAGTTTAGATAAGTTAAAAGACAACGCAGTTATGACTGAGTGGTCTGAATATGCTAATGATAAAATAATAGAGGAGGTAACTGATGAGTAATGTATTAACTAATCTTAAAGCAAAGTACGAAAATCAAATTAATATCAGTAAAACTAATATTGAAATGTTTCTAGCAAGTCCACAAGGTGTTGCAGAGCATATTGATTATTCTGAAACTGTTGAAAAAGAATTAGAAAAGATTGCACACGCACATGATATGATTGAGGCGTTAGAGCAACTATAATGAATCAGGAAGAAAGAGCAACTGTAGATCGCGTTGTTGAAAAAGCTACACGTGAGATTTGGGTAACGTTTCGCAAGGAAGGCATCCACTGCTATCCTGCCGCGGCAACGGATGAAAAACTCAACACTAACGATAAATACAATGTAGCATTTTTAGCACATCCGCACAGACACACGTTCCACTTTAGAGTGGCTATAGATGTCTTTCACAATGATCGTGACATTGAATTTATTCAATTTAAACGATGGTTAGAAGACTTATACGGTGACGGTGAGGTATTAGACTTAAACTATAAAAGTTGTGAAATGATTGCGGACGATCTCTATCTACAGATTGCTTCTAGATATCCTGGAAGAAAGGTTACTATTGAAGTAAGTGAGGATGGAGAGAATGGGTGTACAATAACGTATAACCTAACACGTCCAAGTCAAATTATCGCAATCTAAAAACAGGAGCCCTGAATGGCCAAACACCATTCTCGATTAGATATCGACGATATATTCGATGACTTAGACAAACTCAGACTCTTCTGTAGAGATCACGGGTTTAGATTCAACGAAGCAGATCTATACAATCCTCGTACTTTTGTGTGGCAACAATACATGAAGTTTGCCGCAGGTAAAAATTGTAGAAACAATTGGAAAGAGTATAGATATGGGCGACGAGGACAAAGATAGTTTATTTGATATAGCCGAAGACGATTGGTTAAATTCAGATACTTATACAACACCTAACTACGAATGGTTTGGTACCGGACCAACTAATTATTCAGACATTGAAACTTGGCTTCTAGAAAAATCTATCGAAGCAACTTCAGACAAACACCTAGAAAGACGCACACAAGCAAAACGTGAACTATACTTACTTAAATGTAAGATAGAACGTATCTACGATTCAATTCCAAAAGACTCAGTACAAGAACGTGACTGGGACAAAGAAGAAGTTCATCGCATTTTAAAAGAAAGCAAATGAGTAAAAGACCCAAGTGGTTAAAAAACATAGATGAAGCACACGGCAATAACTTAACTAGTCTAGTTGAAGATTGGTTAGCACAGACTATTGCTGAAATTAAATCACCGTACAATGACGGCTTTACAACATCTGGACTTAAACGTGAACTGTTTGAATTTAAATGTTTGCTAGAAGATGTCTATGAAACACTGCCAGATTTTGGTGATGAAGAAGTTGAATGGGAAAAGGAAAGACTATATAATAAACTCAAAAGGAAATCAAAATGAAACATCCAGACCCAAAATTACATTTACAGTTAAGTTTAGTCAAGTCAGGCGTTAGAATACTAGCAGGTGGTGCATTACTATTTGGTAGTTTATGGTATGCAGGTATTTGCTTAATTGTAGCAGAAGGAATTGGTGTAGCAGAGGAACTAGTCTAATGGTTACAAGAGTAGATATAGATCGTAGAATAAAAGCAAAAATGGATCACTTACAAGTCTGTATGGAATCAAACGTACACTTAGATCGTAAAGAATATGTGTTAGATGTTATCTATTCAGTTGAAAAATACTTTACTGCTATGAATGATGAAGACCGAGATTACTTACAGATAGCAAGGTCAGCAGTAGAAGAAGAAATAGAGTGGAATGTTCCAGACAATAAAAAACTAATAATAGAAGAAGATGACGGGTACGCAGACTAATGGCTAATGTATTTTTAGTAGATCTAGAAGCAGTTGAAACACGCTATACCAAGCAGTGGAAAACTCACGTACCTAAATTATTAAAGGAGGCTGGACACAATGTTCGAGTTATTGAAGGACCTAGTGATATTCCCAGTGCCACTACTCCTGGTGCTTTTCTTAACTTTGGTGGTACTAACATATACAAAGCACGACAAGTTGAAGAACTCAGTCGTTTATTTACAAATGGTAAAATTAATAGTGGGGATCACGTTATCTTTACTGATGCTTGGCATCCTGGTATCATTAATTTAAAATATATGAGTGAACTGCTTGGCATCAAAGTCAAGATACACGCATTATGGCACGCAGGTTCATATGATCCAGCAGACTTTTTAGGTAGACTAATAGGTAATACACCTTGGGTAAGACATTCAGAACACGCATTTTTTGAAGCAGTAGATCACAATTACTTTGCTACAGACTTTCATATTAATATGTTTGTAGAAAACCTATTAGGTCTAGACCCTGAAAATAACAAAACACACGGAACATTTTTAGCAAACTGGCGTCATCATAAAAAGATTGTGCGTACAGGTTGGCCAATGGAGTATATGAGTGACACACTTACGCTGTATAAGAAAATGGACAAGCGTAACTTAATCTTGTTCCCACACAGAGTAGCACCTGAAAAACAAGTAGAGATATTCAAAGACCTAGCAGAAACTATGCCAGAATATGAATGGGTAGTATGTCAAGAACAGCAGTTAACTAAAAACGAATATCATAACCTACTAGGTGAAGCAAAAGTAGTTTGGTCTGCTAACTTACAAGAAACACTAGGTATTAGTTGGTATGAAGGTGCAGTAGTAGATGCTATACCTCTTGTGCCGGATAGACTATCATACAGTGAAATGGGCTTTGAAGAATTTAAGTATCCTAGCGAATGGACTGAAAGTTTTGAAGCATATAAACAGCACAAAGATGAAATTATTAAAAAGATTCGTTGGACTGTTGATCATCACTCAACCTATCAACAAAGATTACAAGAGCAAGTTAAGTTCTTAGAAAAAGAATACTTTTCAGCAAACAAGTTACTTGAGAATATACAATGATAGATTGGACTGATATTGGTCCTTTCTTAACCAATGAATTCATGCTTGACTATGATTACATTGATCAACTTTCAGACACTCCACGTTTATATGTCAACGGTGCTAGTGAACACTACGGTGACGGACTATTAGAAGAACTGGCTAGAGAACTACACCCACATCACACAGTATTGAGTCATTCGCCCAGTGCTGTCTGTGTTTTTTACCCTTATTGGTATCATTGGGCAAAACAAAACTGGCCTGAAATACATCGTGCTAACATAGCCTCTGACAAAAAAACATACAAAATAAGTTGTCTTAATAATTCATCTAGACCACATAGAATATTAAATTGGTTAGAACTCAAAGACAATCAAGATATATTATGGTCAATGCACAATGATCCTGCAGAACTAGCCCATGACATGGAACTTACTGATCAGGAATGGCAAGACTGGGATAGTCTAAGACTGAAACTGCCTACTCGTACACACGACAATAGAGGTACAAGAGTAGATGCTGACATACTGCACGAAGCATACACAGACAGTTATGTTAATTTTGTTACAGAGTCAACAACTTGTGATAAAATCTTTATCACTGAAAAAACCTGGAAACCTATTGCTAGTGGACAGTTGTTTGTGATTTTAGGTAATCAAGGTATCGTAAAACATCTTAGAGATCATGGCATAGACTGTTTTGATGACATTATCGATCATAGTTATGATGACATTGAAGATCCAAGAGAACGTTTGTTCAAACTACACAACAGTGTAAATAAGTTACTTAAACAGGACTTGTATAATATCAATCTACTAACCAAACAACGTAGAACAAAAAATGCAGAGTTGTTTTGGTCCAACGAACTATACTATGAACTATAATGAAGCAGAACTAGTACATTGGATGCAGAATCGAGACACTATGTCTTTGCTACCTGCACAGGTTGACATTGACCTTACTAACGTATGTAATCAAGATTGTTACTACTGTAACTCAGCAGAGTTTCGTAAGAGTGAACCTGTACAAAAAGACTATAAAGAATATATAGAGCTACTAGATAAACTAGCAGGGTGGAGAGCCCATACACCTAAAAGTTATGGAACAACTCACACAATAACATATCCTGGTGGTGGAGAACCTAGTGTACTAACAGGCTTTGAACATGTAATCGAACACACAATAGATCAAGGTTTCTTAGGATCAATAACCACAAACGGTAGTTACTTAGACAAACTGTTTGACATTGATAATGATAAGTTAAAGAAACTTGCTTGGATAGGAATAGACATTGATGCAGGTACAGAAGACTTGTACGAACAAATACGACGTAGTCTAAGTAAACACAGTCTATTTGATCGTATGCAGGCCAATGCACGTGAACTTATTAAACGTGGCATTAACGTAGACTTTAAGGTTTTACTTAATCCGTTAAATGATAATGAACAGGCTCTAGAAGACATATTCCGTTTTGTAAATGAACTAGGCGGACGTAAAATATTCTTCAGACCTGTAATTGTTAACAGTGAAGCACATCCTATTACATATAAAACGCAAACAATAATAGAACAACTAGGTCACAAATACAGTCAGCCTTATTGGATTAATCAGAATAAAACAATGCCTAGAAACTACAAACGTTGTCATCAGATGTATCATTTTCCAGTGTTCTGTGCTAACGGTAAGATATACGTATGTTGTGAAGGCAAAGGCAACCCACAGTTTGAACTAGGACGTTGGGACGAACTTGACTTTAGAGATTTATGGATGAGTGAACGTCACCACGATATATACAACAAAACAAATGTAGGCCTATGTCAACCTTGTAGACCAAACAAGACCAACATAGAAATACAAAATATATTAGATAACCCAAGCAAGATAGAAGGATTATACAAGTGAGTTTCTTTCCAGTAATTGAATTATTTGACAGACTAGCAATAGCAGAAGTTAAATGGGAGCGTACACAAGCTAATCGAGAAGAACTAGCTTGGTATAAAACTCAAGTACTTTCTTATGATACTTCTCTGATTCAGAAACAATATCAAACACTAAAACAAATACACAATGAAATATGGTCCTTAGAATCAGAGCTTAAATCCGGCCATGAAGATCAGTTATCATTAGAAGAAATAGGCAGACGTGCTATTGCTATACGAAATAAGAACAACGAACGTATTAAAATTAAAAATGAAATAGCAGACACCTTAGGTGATAGCGTTAAAGAAATTAAAAAGGATCATTTGAGTGAGTAATCCGTTTGATTTAATTCGAGAGTTTGAACAAGAACTAGCGTCATACACAGGTGCTAGGTACGCTGTAATGACTGATTGTTGTACACACGCACTTGAACTAGCATTTCTAGCAACAGGCTTTAAAAAGACAGAGTTTACACCTAGAACATATATTAGTATCCCAATGATGCTACGTAAGATCGGTGTTGAATATAGATTCAACAAACAAGAACATTGGACAGGCGAATATTACTTCCATCACACAAACATTTGGGATAGTGCTAGAGCATTATATCCTAATATGTATAAATCAGGACAACTACAGTGTTTAAGTTTTGGACATAATAAACCGTTGACATTAGGCAGAGGCGGTGCTATACTATTAGATGACTATGAACTTTATAAGAAACTTAAACTAATGTGTTACGATGGCAGGGATTTATCAATAACACCCTGGCAAGAACAAAAAGAATTTGAGTTAGGATATCATTATAAACCTACGCCAGAAGAAGCAGAGCTAGGTTTACAATTATTAGGCGGACATGATTCACTGCCTAAATACTATGAGTATCCAGACTTACGTAAATTAACAATAAAGACATCCACGTCATAAACTCGGAGATAAAATATGTCAGTAGAAAGTAAAATAGATTGGGAAGAACTAGAAGAACAAACACAACCAGTCAGCAAAGTAATTAGAGATAGAATCAAACAAGCAGGTGATAGATATTGGGCAGGTGACAATATTTCAGCACACATTCATGATTATGAAAAAGATCGATTAATAGATGAAATTACAAACAAGTTTGAAGGTGTATTGGACAGTTTAATTATTGACAGACATAACGATCCTAATTCAAAGGGCACAGCAAGACGTCTTGCTAAGATGTATATCAATGAGATCATGGTAGGCAGATATGAACCTAATCCTAATGCAACTGCTTTCCCAAATGATTCAAAAGATAGATATGAAGGCATGTTAGTGGTTAGAAGTGAACTACGAAGCATGTGTAGTCATCACCATCAACCAGTTAGTGGTGTAGCATACATTGGTATTATTGCTGGACAGAAACTAATTGGCTTATCTAAATACACTAGAATTGCTCAATGGTGTGCTAGACGAGGAACCTTACAAGAAGAACTATGTAATGATATTGCTAGAGAAATACAAAAAGCAACTGATGCAGAACACTTAGGTGTGTATATCCAAGCAACGCATGGTTGTTGTGAAAACAGAGGTATTATGGCACACTCAAGTCTAACACAGACTACAGTGTTAAAAGGTGCATTCAAAGATGATCCTGCAACTAAAAAAGAGTTTATGGACAATATCAAATTACAACAAGAATTTGCCTGCTAAGCCAGGTGGTATAAAAAGTTCTTGACAAAATAATCAATACATCATATAATAACATAGACTATAAAAATATCTGAAAGGAGTAGTTATGTTATTCCGTAAATTCATAACAGTAGCAAGTATTCTACTTGCCGGTGTTATAGCAACAACTTCAGCACATGCTCGTGGTTGGCAAGTCTTAGATAGTTGGGAAAAGACTAGTTCGCCTGTGGTTAGAATGGGTGATCCAACTTTCGATTATGTGTACGAAACTAGAACTGAACAGTTCACAGACGGTGACGGAAATACTGTTGAAAGAGTATTAAAGGATCGTTTTAGAACAGAAGTTCGAATTGAAACCACAACCGTCACACATTATCCTTATATGAAGGAACAAAGATGTCGTGGCAAACGTTGTAGAGAACGTACTAGACGTGGTCGTCCTTATGCTACTACTACACAGCGTGTAGACACCCAAAAAAATCACCAGGAAACAACTGTTGTCAGTGAAACGATTGTCAAATACGCAACTGTAGAAAAAGAGGAAACTACAACAACTTCAACAACAGCAAGTCTAGACTTTGGCGATGATGCTCAGTATTTAGGTACTCGAACAGAAATGGTCAGTGATGATCCGCTTTACTATCAAGGTCTAAGTGAGTTT
>Ga0255769_10003264_pt1 | contig 16558 bp, 12 predicted proteins | sample 041ome_9_FD_179637 | JGI IMG/M metagenome (GOLD analysis project Ga0255769, IMG submission 179637) | Coastal salt marsh microbial communities from the Groves Creek Marsh, Skidaway Island, Georgia - 041413US metaG (version 2) | ecosystem: Environmental > Aquatic > Marine > Intertidal zone > Salt... | reverse complement strand
AACGTGTCTTGGGCGGCCTGCATGATGTCCCGCCGACCTACGGCGGCCGTAATTGCGTACCCATTCCCCAGAGTTTTGCCAAATGTCGCAATATCGGGCTCAACGCCGTATTCGAGGTGGAGCCCTCCAACGTTCTTTCGGAAGCCTGACGTACATTCATCGAATACCAGTACTGCCCCAAACTGGTCTGCCAGTTTGCGGACTCCCTCGAGAAACCCCTCGGCAGGTTCTGAACCCCGGCGAACCTCCATGTAAATCACTCCAACATCGCCCTCTTCAAGAATGTTCTTCAGGTGCTCGATGTCGTTGTAGTTGAATGGCTTCGCAGAGCCAGCCAAGCCGCGTGGAACTCCACGTGGAGCGAGACCCGGCAATAGGTGACCGTCGAGTGCAGAATCAGCTGAGAGGTTTGCAGCGAGATACCAATCATGCCATCCGTGGTAACCACTAAATGCGACTGTGGACTTTCCACTATGAGCCCGCCCGATACGAGCTGCGATTGCACAAATTTCCCCACCAGAACGCGCGAACCTCACCATCCCCGACCAAGGATGCATCCCGATGAGCTGCTCAGCGAGATACACCTCCTCGGGGCAATTCAGCGTTGACATGTTTCCGTCCTGAATTGTTTTCATGACGGCGTCATCAACTTCTGGTCGACCAAATCCGAGAATATTTGTTCCAACTCCGAACAACCCTGTGTCAATCAGTTCTCGGCCATCAAGGTCCCAAACGCGACAGCCCTTGGCCCGTGAAAAGTAGGCTGGCCAACCGACTGGTAGGTGCATTTCGGCACGCTTAGAGAGCAACATGTTGCCCCCGGGAATCACCTGTTTGGCCCGTGACCAGAGCTTCTCGCCGGTTGACATCTTGGCTCCCTCGTTTCGATTGATATGAGAGTTTGAGTGAAATAATTCTGGCTGTTCAGACACGAGTTGTTGAATATCTTGAAGATCGAAATCTGTCCGACCTATGACGCCCATCACACCTCGCATCACCTCGAGATCTACTCGCTCGTCGAGGGTAAGTCGAATGTTGGACAGGTTTGTGGACCGAGTAACCGTAACGAGATCTGCGGCGAATTTACGTCGCAGGAACGGGGTGACGTGTTCGCGGTCGTAAGGTTCCGTTGCGTGGTGGTTTGCGTCGATCAGATCCGTTAACCAGAACGCCTCGACATCGAACCCATCTGGAAATGTCTCGTCTGTAGAGGCGTACCGGGCTCCTGAATTGATGAGCGCCTTCACCACCTCATCTACGACAGCGGGGTCGACAAATGGACAATCGCCAGTGATACGAACTACGACTTTTGCCGCCATCAAACCCGCCGCAGAGCAGAATCGGTCAAGAACATCCAACTCGCTCCCCTTAGAAATTGACAACGAAGGATCAAACCCGAGGGCCCAATCGACAAGTGGCGCATTGTCGTCGGAGTCAGGAATTGCGAGGCAGATTCCATCTACCGACGCACTTCTCTGCAATCTCGAAACGAGGAGTTGAAGGGCTGGCTGGCCTGCAATGTCAGCAAGCACCTTACGAGGGAAACGCTGAGAGCCAAGACGTGCCTGAACCACCGCAATGACACGAGGGGTTGAGGTGCTCATCCTCGAGAACCCCAGGTGCGAGGATCAATGCCATCAGGTTGAGGGACTCGACCTTCCATCTCTTGAACAGCATCGGCCGATAACGAGCTCGCTTCAAGCCAGGCGGCGTGCACTTCACGTAATTCTGACATTGTCGAGATACCCACGATCACGCCATCAATTTCAGCATGGCTAGTTACCCAGCCGAGTGCGGCAGTCAAGGGAGATACCTCCAACTCTTTGGCGACAGACCTAAATGCCTTCACGGCATCTTTCAAGTGGGACACCTCTGGTCGAAGATCCTCAGCAGATGAGAGCAGGACTCCTTGCAAGAAAGCACTGCGCGCAATGCATCGATATCCGTTGCACTTTGCCCGATCAAGCAGCCCTCGGGAAAATCGCCTGTCGAGGACGTTCAGAGGAAACTGAATTGCAGAGACACTTTCGATAGTAAGCGCGATCTCCATCTGCTCAGGTGTGTAGATCGATACAGCAACTGCGTTGGCGCCGTGACTGAGACATTGTTCAAGCCGTCCGACGGTTTTATAAGGGTCACGCTCGAATGCCCCAACATCGTGAACGTAAAGGAGATCAACCTCCCTCACATTGAGACGCGCAAGTGTGTCGGAAAGCGACTCAAGTTCGTCACGACCAGACTCGAGTTTTGTGTGAATGGTGAATTGCTCGGTACATTCACCAATCCTTGATTCAGCATCCCCGTATGCAGGGGCGGTATCGAGGGTGCGAATCCCGAGGTCGTGGGCTGTACGCAGTAGCTCAAGTGCTTCATCACTTGACGAACTTGAATTACTTGGTCGGGTGATGCCGTAATCAGTTGTTAACTGGGCAGTCCCCATGATGAGTTCAGGCTGAGTTGCCATCAGCCGTCATTATTTCGTTGAAGTTCTTCCCACTTGAGTGGCGAACCGATTTCAAGATCAACGAGTGCGATACAGCCAACAATTTCCTCATGTAGTTCGGGCGGCAAACCTCCAGCTGGCCGCATCGATCTGATGTCGCCATGGGAAATTCGTTCACCTGCGGTGATGTTGCGGGTCGTGCGAAGTGATCGCCGGAATGCTGTACTCGCCCGTTCATGTTCGCTTGGCCCAAATCGAGGTTCACCGATACTTTTCCAAGCATCGGTAACAGATGAAACAAATTCGATGAACTCACTTGCATCTGCCGAGAATGCCGAATCTGCCCCACCTGCATCGCGTGTTGTTGTGATGTGCTTCTCGAAAATGGTTGCGCCAACACCGACCGATGTCACTGCAGCAGTAGCACCAATTGTGTGATCAGAGAGGCCTACCTCACATTGATATCGATCGCGCATGAACGGAATCGCAGATAGGTCCATTTCCTCAGGTTTCGCAGGATACGCCGAGTTGCATCTGAGAAGTATTGGGGATCCACATCCACCTCGTTGAGCGGCCTCGACAGCTCGGTCAATCTCCTCAAGAGTTGCCATCCCGGTTGACATCACCATTGGCTTTCCGGTGTTCGCCATGTATTCAATGAGAGGTAGGTCGACAAGTTCGAAGGAAGCGACTTTGTACGCCGGAATGTCAAAGTCTTCAAGAAAGTCAACAGCAGATCTGTCGAATGGAGATGAGAACCATCCAACGCCTAATTCACTGCAGAGGTCGACAAGGTCTTGAGTCCACTCCCAAGGAGTCATTGCCTCGGCGTACAGATCGAATAGTTCCGTTCCATCCCACAGAGTCCCTCCAGACACCCTGAATTCAGGTCGTGGCGACCGAATGGTGATGGTTTCAGGTTTGTAGTGTTGGAATTTAAGAGCGTGTGCTCCCGCTTGCGCAGCACTTCGAATGATGTCAAGCGCATTCGACAATTCTCCATTGTGGTTAGCAGACAATTCTGCGATGACAAATGGCGGATGCTCTTTTCCTACAGGCCGTCCACAGAGTGTGGCAGTCACAGTTGGACTCATGCCCAGAGGTTACCGCGTCGTATTGATCCGGAACATTGAGTTTGAGAAGTATTCTGCAGTGGTGTTTGGAAGTCGAAGTGTGTTGCTTGCCGATGCTGAAGACCTGCTTAGGTGGCGGAACTCTCCAAGCGTTGCACCATTTATGTTCAATGATCGGCCGATCCACGCAGATGAACATGAGGCTTGGGTGAGCCGAATTCTTCATGATGAGCCAACTGCGCTTCGTAGAGTCTTTACAGCCAACGATGTGCCAGTCGGGTTCTTCTCGCTGACGTCAATTGACTATTCGAACAAGTGTTGTGTTTGGGGTGGCTACCTTGCCCCCGATGTACCACGAGGACAAGGTGTTGGAAGATCGATGATGGATGAGTCACTTCGCATTGCCTTCACCGAAAGAGGTATGCACAGGGTTGTCGTTGAAGCAATCGTAGGGAATGACCGAGCGATCGCTTTGTACGAGTCGGTGGGTTTCAAACGCGAAGGAGTGTTGCGCGACCGAGCAGAACAGCAGAGTGGATTCGTTGATGTGGTCATTTTGGGGCTTCTCGAGTCTGAGTGGATAAAACCGCCCTCATCATCATGACAAGATTTCTTCAGCCACTCGTGATGCGCCGAGCCCGTCAACGATTCGTTGTCCAGCAGCCGATCGGCTCGCTAGCAGGTCAATGTTGCCGTACAGATCTGTGACTGCTGAGGCAATCTGGTCGACAGCAACGTGTTGACGACAGTCAAAAACATCTGCAAGGTCTAATTGCTTCACAGATTCTGCAACCAACGATTGGTTATCAGCGACGATCAATCCGACGATTGGAAGTCCGAGGTAAAGGGCCTCCCAAGTCGTTGTTCCAAAGGCGATTATTCCAACACGGGATCGTGCCATCAATTCACCCATCTCAGAACTTGAGGTAATCGCTGCATTAAGCACTCCTTTCGCCCGGCGGATCTCCGAGGAGAAACGACTCACGAGCGCCTCATTGACGCGTGTCGAAAGATCAAGTGGGTCAGTTCCCCCTAGGCCCAAAAAAATGCCATCACGTTGCTCAAACTCAGGTAGCCGTTGGTGCCGAATATCTTTGCGGATCATCGCGTATTCTGCTCCAAGTAGGAACCGGTGACACGTTTGAATCGCAGCGTACATGTCCTCGCTGGCGTGAAGATTGGGATTCACGATTATCGAACAGTCAGCCGCAGAATGATCACCATTGTCATCTATGACAATGACATGTTGGCCTGAACTGTGCAGTTCAGAAAATGTCAGCGGACTGAAGTCGTATCCGTCAAAGACGATTGCTGCCCAGTCTCCCACTGGGAGGTCGCTCGCAAGATTTTCATCACCTTGCGAACATGACCGAGGAATGACATTTAATGATCTAGCCATTGCTAACTCGTGCAGCGAGGAAGGAATGGCGTGTGTTGACAGCGAAACAGTTGCACCGAGGTCATTAAGCGCAGACCCGAGGGTAATCATTCGCATTACATGGCCACTCCCTCGGGCGCGATCTGCATCGCAGACCAGTAATACGTGTTTGCTAGTCACAGGTTGGAGCGAAGTGTGCTCACCACAAAGTCTTGCTCATCATCAGTGAGATCTGGATAGATCGGAAGACTTATTGCACGAGAGTAGTAGCGGTCACAATGCGGAAGTCCCCCAGGTGATAACTCAATATCTCGGCTGATTGGATGGTGATGAACCGGCACATAGTGCACCTGCACTCCGATACCCGCTGAACGTAGGGCATCAAATACGCGCCGTCGATCGTCAACCTGAATGACAAACAGGTGATACCCGTGTAAATAGCCCTCTGGAGCCTCAGGTGGAAGCTCAACCGGTGAGTCATTCAGGAGGTCCCGGTATCGAGAAGCAATTTCATTTCGGCGAGCAATAAATGCATCGATTTTTTTGAGCTGAGAGATTCCAAGTGATGACTGCAGATCAGTCAGTCGGTAGTTGAAGCCGAGTTCATCGATTGAGTAGTACCAAGGGTCGATCTCTGGACGCCTCACTATTCCATGCGATCGGAATTCCTTCAGGCGTTTGGCAAACTCGTCATTGTTTGTGGTCACCATGCCGCCCTCAGCCGTGGTGATGGGTTTTACCGGATGAAATGAAAAGCAGGTCATGTCGCTATTCGCACAATTTCCTACTGGCCCGTCAGGGGTTCGCGCCCCCAGAGCATGCGCTGCATCCTCGATTATGACGCGGTTTCCATGATGAAGAAGGTCGAGTCGAACCGGGAGGCCGGCAAAATGGACCGGTACGACTGGCTTATCAACAGGAACACTCTCGACATCAATGTTGAGTGTTGAAGGATTGATGTCCACGAGTTCAGGGGTTGCGCCAACGTAACGCGCTGCGTTGGCGCTTGCCATAAACGTCAACGGTGACGTGACAACGTGATCCTCGGCACCAATTCGAGCGGCGACAACAGCGCCATGGAGTGCGGCTGTTCCATTCGAAAACGAAATCGCGTACTTCGCACCGACGTATTCGGCAACAGCATCCTCAAACCGTTCGACAATTGGTCCCTGAGTAAGCCAATCACCTCTCAGAGTTTCAACGACGGCAGAGATGTCATCATCGGAAATCGATTGCCGCCCGTAGCTAATCATGGGGTATCAGCAAGAAGGGCCTGAATTTCCTCGATATTGAGGAACCACTCATTCGTATCAGACCTGTATGAGAAGTCTTCTGCGACCGGGTCAGATCCAGTGACAAGATCTGAGGTATCCCACTCTGCAAGGAGAGGGGCAATCACATAACGATCGGGCAACTTGTAGGTTCGGTGGGCATCATTTTCAGAAATCATCTCTTCGTGAAGTTTCTCACCTGGACGTATTCCGATCACCTCGATGTTTGCCTTTGGAGCTATTGCAGTGGCCAGATCAGTAATTGTCGTGCTTGGAATTCGAGGAATGAAAACTTCTCCGCCACGCATCTGGTCGAAACTGTCAATAACAAATTGAACCGCTTGGGGCAGCGTGATCCAGAACCTCGTCATTCGAGTGTCGGTAATTGGAAGTGTTCCGCTCGAAGCGAGACGCCTAAATAGCGGGACAACAGACCCTCGGCTTCCAACAACATTTCCGTAGCGCACCACCGAAAATCTGGTGTCTTGAGCACCGGCATAATGATTACCCGCGACGAAGAGCTTGTCGCTGCAGAGTTTTGACGCCCCGTACAGATTCACCGGTGATGATGCTTTGTCGGTTGACAATGCAACAACGCGTTCCACGCCAGCATCAATCGCGGCATTAATGACATTTTCTGCCCCGAGAACATTCGTCGCAATGCATTCAAACGGGTTGTATTCCGCGGTATCAACTTGCTTCAGCGCAGCAGCATGCACGATCACATCAACGTCAGTGAAGGCGCGCATCAGACGGTCGCGATCACGGACATCACCAATGAACCACCTGAGCCGCGGGTCATCACCGAGCTCACTTCTGAATTCGTACTGTTTCAGTTCATCTCGCGAGAAAATGACTATTCGACGAGGGTTGAGATCTGCAAGTGCCCGCCGGATGAATTCTTTGCCGAACGAGCCTGTACCCCCAGTTATCAGGATGGATTTGCCTTGCAGGAATGTCATGGTTTCTCGAATCTTTATATCGCGTGCGTCAGGGTTACTAGCGAGTAGTTCGAGCGGTGGCTATTGAGAAACTCGAAAATCGCTGCGTGCGGCGATTGTAGTAATTATTTTGTAAAGATCGTTGGAGGGGTCCGCCGCCGCTTCGATAACTCGTGAGGGGTCTATTTTGCATAGGCCTCGTATTGGTTCTGTCAATCCAAAATCTGAGTATGCAGACTTGAAGAACAAGAGGTGTGCGTAACGCTCGGCAAGGTCAACGTTTGGAGCGAATCGAGTTGACGTATCGAGCTGGCTCTCAATGGCGGAAACAAATTCGTGACGGTTGTTCACATCAATCGTGAACCCACGATCCCGATAGTGCGTTTTTCCCGCAACGATGACCGGCTTTCCACGGAGGGCCATTTCAAGACCGGTGGTTGACGTGTACACGAGTCCAAAATCAGCGGATTCCATTAGTTCGTAAGAGCTGACTGAATCTTCTGGTGAGATAAGTCGAACATTCTTTGGGAGTGAGGGAATCCGTTGTCGAAGCGCGTCTTCCATGCGCTCTCGGCTTTCTCTACCCGACAACTTGACTTCTGCGGGGTGAACTCTAATGATCAACTCACAACTCGGCCTGCGATCAAATTCCTCGACTGACGCGACGATCCAATCGACGATCGAGTCAAATGCGAGATCTTGCCCGATGACTGCTGAATCCCATACGAGGTTGGTAAAGAGAACTGCTCGAGTTGCTCCTGAGGATGAGTACTCTGACGCGCTCGAGATCGCGCCCCAATAATTGTCGCTTACGCCTCCACCTGTCTGTCGAGCTGTGAAATGTTCGTGAAGTTCAACTCGTTCGTTTGGACTCAATGGGATAGCGGAAAAGTGATCCCAGTCTTCGTCTACACGGTAGAAGCCGGCGATGCCATTGCGCTTGAACACGAAGGTATCGAGCATTAATGCACGTTCATAGGTGATGAATGAGATTCCACGTTGCTGACAGATCGCAGTGATGATGGACTCAAACAGGAAAAGACCATTGAGAACGACAACCTGATCAGGTTGATTCCTTTCAATTACTGATCGGGCCGAGGTCGCAATTTGTCTTGCTGATCGAAGGAACATTCGATAGGTCAATGTGCCGAGTGGATCTTCCGACAGTGACTCGCCCATGAGGAACCACTTCACCGGGATATCCACAAGTTTCCCAAGTGGAAGGCCATCCCACTCCACTTCTTGAAGTTCTTTCAAATTCAGCAAGTCAAGTTCAGGCCAAGAGCGTTCACTGCCCCATCCATCGGAAAGGCTTTCAATTGTGAGGCCGTGTGACTTCAACGAGTTTGAAACATATTTGCTGCACGATCGGCATGGCATGGGGGGCCCCTCCCACGTGTTCACGCGGTCACAGATTTCAAGGCCCCCTCCGCAGGTACCCATGACAACTTCGGCTCCGTGTGCTCGAAGGACCTGTCCGAGTATTGCCTCCATCTGAACGTGAATTGACCAATCGCGCATTGACCAGATGAGAATTTTCTGGCCATGAAGATCTGGGTATTCGCTCGACGAACCGCTCAATGACCACTTCTTTAACGTGCGTGAGGGAAACTGTTCTGGCTGGAGGTTCAACTCTCTCAGAATCAGGTGAGCACCCTTTGTCGCAAATTCCTTGAGTGATCGTTGCATTAGCGAAATTGCCCCTTCGTGATGACGGGTGGCGGTCTGTGGCGCGTTGAGGTCGAGCATTCCAGTTGACGGTGCACCAGGAGCCTACTGCTGACCTGTTGCATTAAATGTCGACTTAGACCTCTCATGGGCATGCCGTTCCTCTGGTTGGCGTCATACGAGGAGCTATCTACGGACAGACGCCCTAGCTGATTCAACTTCAAGTTTCATTGGCACGAGTATTTTCTCAATTGCTTTTTGCAGCCGGCGCTGATGCTGTTCACTTCGAAGCAGGACCCTTAATGCGCTTGCGCCGAGAAGCATTGTGCGCAAAAGAACTCTCCGAACGAGGAGTGCGCCATGGGAGGGGGGTTCAGCGGATTGCGGCTTGGACAACTTTTTGATGAGTTGCCAAACCCGCAGTGAATTGTTGCCGTCCCGAGGTCCGATGTACTGATCCAGAAGGGACTCGTCGTCGTTTTGAGATACCCAGAACGATCCGTCAGCAAGAAAATCCCGCAGAAAATTCGCAAATTGTTCCTCTGACGCAGCGCCCTTTATTGATCCTCCGAGTTTTTCATAGGGAACTAGGCCAGATCTGAATTCATTGAATGTGTCTCCCCAGCCGACGTAAATCGAGGGCTTCTGTGCGATGGCTGCCTCGAACAATGCAGTGGTCTGGAAACCGACAACCAGGTCGGCATCAAGTATGAGTTGACGGGTATCACTTTCTCGAGACATGACAGTGACGTCGTTTGGGTTGAGAAAATCTTTTGCAACCTGCTGCGGGTGATGCTTAACAACGATCTCGAACTGGTCACTGAAACACCCAAGTGTTTTCTCTACTGACTCGCGGAACCCATACCAAGAGTGGCCGGACGCATGCCCGTGGTCATCCGGAAGATATGCGATGTCATCAAACGAGAGATATAGCAACCTGGGCTTTGTGCTCTCCCGGACCGTGCTTCGAGACTGTGAGTAGAAGTCGAAGCGGGGTTGGCCTGTGATTTCGATGAGTTCCGGCGGTGCTCCCGCTCGCTCCCAAAACTCACGCTGACGATCTGAGCATACTGATGTGAAATCAAAGATTGGAGGAACCCACTCTTTGATCTCGCCAGAGTGCAACTCCATTGTGATCGGTGAGATCGTCGTCTCCTTCTGGAGAACGAAGATAGGAACACCGAGGTTGCGAAACTCTTGAAGATAAGGACGAAAGTAGAAAATGGAGTCGGTTGGGAGGATCAAGATATTCGGTTGGTAGCAACGGAATAACCATCTGACTTGGCGTTTGGCTATCGCTGAAAAAATTCTCCAGCGCCGATCAAGGTTTGACGCATAAGCTGTTTCAAGCCCGACGAAGGCAGATGATGGGAAACAAAACCGAGCCGGAATCGCCCATCGTTGGTACGGAACCACGCTGATCGAACTACTTGCTGGTTGATGACGTCGCAGTTGAGCGATGTCTTGGTCGAAGAAGTGATCTACGACGAGCGCCCGAATTTCATCTTCCATAGTCGGAGTCACCGGAAGTGATTAAAATTTGAGGCTGAGCGCGTTGACATATGAGCGATGAAGGGCACGAATCAATGCTCAAAACAGGCACGCCTAAGATTAGCGATTATTTGGGAACGCTAGAGCCCTGCTCGGTAGTTGTGGCAGATCCATAGGCTGTTGTGGGCGTGCCTAACGGCGTTGGCGGAGTCACCACCTGAAATTTCTGGAGCTGCAAGAAGCCGGTTAGCAAGATTGGAACTGAGGCGGGAACAACGCCTATGAGAAGAAGAGTTGATGATGAAAGACTTAATTCGCCGGGATTAAAACTGTTAAAACCAGAGACTGGTGACGACAAACCGACTGAAAAGCGATGAGCTACGGCGTAAAAACTTCCGAAGAGACAGATCGACTGTAGAGAGGCAACCAAATAGAAGAAGGTTGCTCGAGGGGCAAAACTTGATTCTGCAAGGCACGCTGCAAGCGACGCAGCTAAGAAAATACTGAGGGCAGGAAGAAGATATCGACCCTGAACGTATGGAGATCTGACTGAGTTCAGCAAGGTACCTGAACAAAGGAGAAAAAGGAAGGTTAGTCCGACACTCCACTGTTGTCCCTTTTGTGCGATTGATATCGGCAATAGAAATGCAATACCAACCAACATCAGGGTTAGGACGAAAATTTCATTCCTTGTAGGAGTAGTGAGCCATCCAAAAACGGACAGCATCTGGTAGATGAAGGTGTATGTGAGATCGAGGCCTTGCTTCAAAGTATTCCAAGAGGGGCCCCCAGAAGCACGAACGAAGTTGATCGCATAGTCTGCCAGGCCGAGCCAGCCGAAGAGGAGTGTTCCCAGCGTGAGGAGTGAAATCGTCCAAAAGGTGAAATTCTTCCTGCGTACTTTTAAAGCGTCAGATCGGGCACGCCTAACTAATTCGTAAACAAAAAAACAACTTGGCAATGCAATAAAGAAGATTGAATCGCGCCTTAATAGAAGGAATGCAGCCGCGGTCAGGAGGATTTCACCAGATAAAACTTGCGGGAGATGGCTTTTTCTCGACAATGTGAAAATCTGTGCCCCGAGAAGGTAACCGACGGCGTAAGTCAATCCGGACGGGTTGACGCTGCCCATAAATGACGTGGGAAGAGCTAAGAGCGGAAGCGTCAGTAGACCGTAATAACTAGATCGGCGAGTCCCTTTGAGTAAAAAATAAGTGGCTCGTCCAACAATTATTGACGCAAGCAACGCCCCCCAAAGTCTAGTAAACAAAAAGGAAGTGACACTTCCTCCAGCGAAGATTGAAGGTAACGACATTAATATGTAATAAAAGTGAGAATAGCCCTCAGTTTTAGATTCGATGGAAGTTATCGTTGAATCCCACATGGCTTCTGAACATGTTGAAGGAATGTCGGGTTGAAAGATGAAGCATTCGGATTCGGCGGAGAAGAAACCCTGGACATCATGGGGAGCTTCAAAATCAACGCGAGCCGCTGCAAGAACTCGGCTATAGTGAGCGGGCTCATCAGCAGTTCCGAGTGCGGGAAGCATGAGAGCCCAAAACCCTGCGATGATGAACGTGGAAATCCCAATTGCGAGTGAAAGACGCTTGGCATCACTCCCACCAGTAGCCATCGGTTGGTACGACATCCTGTTTTCCTTGGTTGCAATCTGGTGGAAGAGTTATTGTTCCTCAGGCGTTGCAGGACGTATTGCGCTGGCTGAGGACTTCTAAGAGGTTATTGGATATTTAGGTATTGATGATAGATCAGAGTGATGGAGTAGGAGCGCAAGCGGTTCAGATCGTTGGCGACAGCGAGTTTTTAGCGAATGGGCTTGCGCATCAGTTGAGGGTGCTGTCGGAGGTGACTTCTGTGAATCTGGCCGTGCGGGTTCTCTGCTACGACAATCCAAGAACAGGGGAAGTGAAGACAGTTTCTGAATCACTCACCGTGCAAGAAGTGGGAGACGGCTGTTCCCCAAATCAAGGTTTTGGACACAATCACAACTTCTTATTCGGCACGTGGCCGAGTAGTCCAAGCGTGATTCTGCTGAATCCCGACTGTCTCCCGGTACATGGCTCGATTGAGAGTTTGGTTAGAAAGTTCGAAGAAGATTCTACCATCGGAATTGTTGAGGCCCGTCAGTGGCCCTTCGAGCACCCGAAGCACCGTGACCCCGTCACCGGAGACACATCCTGGGCGAGTGGATTCTTCTGTCTTTTATCGGGCCCGATGATGAACGCCATCGGCGGCTTCGACCCCTCGTACAACATGTACTTGGAGGACGTTGACCTCTCCTGGACTGCGTGGCAGAGCGGTTTTAGGGTGGTCTACGAACCACTTGCGGTTGGGCGGCACTTCACACAGTCACTCTTTCCTCGGAGAGATTTATTGAACGTTGAGCAGGAGATGAGCTTGCGAAACTTCTTGTCCATTGCTTACAAATTCTTCGGTCGGCAAGGGTTCATGCGCGCCTACGCAATGGCGGAGAAGCAGGTTTCCTCCGAAGTCTTGGCCGATGCGACTGAAGGCGCAAAGAACGATGTCATCCCATACATGAGGGTGGCAAATCGTAGACGACATCCAATGGTCGGCTTCAGTGATGTACTTATTTTTGAGGGGTTGCGAAAATGAAGTTTTGGGTTGCTGCACGAGATCAATCAAGCGCTGAAAATTTTCGAATAAGAAATGAGCATCTGCATGACGTGAAAATTGTGTTTACAGACTCGTTATTCCAGATCTTAGACGAAATTATTGCGTCAGGAGAAGTTGCTTGCTTCCTACATGATGATGTCACAGTTCCACACAATTTTGAAGAAAAGATATCCTCGTTTCTGAGTGAAGCAGAGGTTTCTTGGCCAAGTTGGGGTATCGCAGGCAATTCTGGAGTTCTCAGCTTAAGGCTCGGCGGTAATCAAGGTTCTTTCGTAAGATTCCTCTCTGACCCTCATGGAGGCCCAAATTTTGGAGGATTTGATCTTCCGGTTCAAAGCGTAGATGGCAATACGATCCTACTCAACTCTCCAAAACTCAAAGCTCTTGGATTGTCGCTTCCAAACTTTCGTGGCTTTCAACTTTATGACCTGATTCTCTCAATTGAGGTTTTAAGTTTGGGTCTGTCGGTAATTGCGAGTCCAAAGCTCGCGGTCTATCACGATTCAAAAGGCTCGCAGTCATTATTCGACGATTCCACCAAATCTGTCGGATTTAACCGTTACCTCTACGGCAAAGTGAAGCAGTCGGTCATTTCGACTCTCAACGGTGACATTTCCCCAGGCATTTTCGAGGATGTTCAGAGAGGTGATCTTGACCTAGTTCGGGCAAGTCTGGAAAACGCCTCGAAGGGACGTTCGCCCAAGACTTTGGCAATAGTTACCCGCTCGATGCCTGGTCGTCGAGCCGTTCGAAAACGATGTATTGACTCGATCGATTACCTAGTCGAGATGGGAGCCCTCAGCAGTTCACTGGCCATTCGACACCTTATTTATGGAACTGAAAAATTTGAGGAAGCATATGAAATTAATTCTGAATATCGAGATTTTCGATTTATCGCTGAATCGGTTCCAGAGGGAGCAGATACAAGGTCGCTTCTCCTTGTAGCCGCGGTGCAAGATGTTGACGCAGACTTTTTCTGGTTTGTAGATGATGATGACTGGATTTTCCCTTCGAACTTCGACTTATTAGGTCAGGCTCTGCTTTGTTTCCCTTCAAATGCAGTGTTCGCAGCAAATAGTCAACATTTTCACGAGAGTCTCGAGTCCAGCGAGTACGGTAGGAACGAACCAGCGAGCACCTTCGAGGCTCGTCACCTTGCTAATGTGTCGGCTGGTTACAACCCGGTCCCATTTTGTTCGGTCATTTATCCGAAAGACGCGCTAGATGACATAGATTTGTCGATCGGAGCACTAACCCGTTATGAGGATTTGGCACTTCTAGCGGAGGCACTCCTTCGCCGAAGGCACCCGTTCTTCACCCTAGATCGACTGATTGCTTGCGTGTCGGTTCGCCGGGATGACAGGTCGCAGACCGTAATCGAACCCAATCGAGACGAGTGGAATCGGAATTTGGCGGATCTGACATCCGTATGGACCGCTAGCGATGAGTTTGGGTGGGGACGCTACTTAACGAGTTCTCTTGGGAGTGAAGATGACGACAGCTCTGAGCGGATGAGGGCCTTGAATCGTCACTATTTGAGTCAGAGAGATGACGCGATACAACAACTTGACGAAATCGCTCGTTCAGTGAGTTGGCGAATGACTCGACCGCTAAGAATCCTCAAACCAGTAATCCGCAGATTGCGGCATTCCCGTCGGTCCTGAACTAGTGAGGGAGGATGAGGTCAGACCTCTTCAGGCAGACGCCGACCGAAGCGCGTGAAGATTGTCCAACCGATGGACAAACTGACCACCGAGCACAGCACTAGGACGCCAATCTTTCCAAGGTCGGGTGTGCGTGCGTGGTAGAGCGAGTCGCGGTAGGCCGAAACAAAATGGACCATTGGGTTCAACCTGATGAGATTCTGTCCCCATGTCGGAACATTTGCCTGCAGCACTTCCGGGCCGTACACAACTGGAGTCAAGAAGAACCAGACCTGCGTAACGATCGCCCAGAGGTAATTCAAATCCTTGAAATAGACCGACAACACGCTGAGAGCCAACGCGTATCCGGACGCAAACACGGCGAGTAGCAGTGTCAGGAATACCACCATCGGTAACTGCAACAACAGCGGGCTCCCAGCGATAAGCAGAATGATGCAGAGCAGGGAGAGTTCAATGGAAAACTGCACAATTGCATGAGCGACATTGGAAAAGACCAACACTTCTCGAGAAAACGCCACTCGACGAACGAGGCCTGAATTGCTTGACATTGAGCCCATTCCAAGACCCATGACGAGCGAGAAAAAGTTCCAAGGCAACATTGCACACAACAAGAAATACGCAAACCCCTGGAGCCCACTGTTCTCTCCGACTGGGGCAGACGCTCCAAAGAGCACGCCAAACACAAATCCATAAATTGCAACGTTGGCAAGCGGATTGAGCATTGACCATGCCCAACCGAGGAAGCTTCGACGATATTTGGTTCGAAGTTCTCGTTGGGTGAGACTCCACAACAACTCGCGAGACGCAATGACATTGGCGACCGGATTCATGATGATTTGAGCGTAGTGACCAATCTGCACAGTTCAGTGCCACACATTTGTGTGTGAATCACGACAGACTGGTGGCCGATGTCTGAAATTGCGGTCACCGCCGACGGTCTGTGGAAGAACTTCCGGCTCTATCAAGAGCGCAATCAGTTCTTAAAGGCTGCGATTTTGCGTGGTCGTCGGGCACGCTACGAAGAGTTCTGGGCGCTCAAAGACGTATCGTTCGAGGTGCCGACTGGGACCACCTTTGGCGTGATTGGCCACAACGGTTCTGGAAAGTCGACGCTGTTGAAGACGTTGACAGGGATTCTCGTTCCTGACCAAGGTGAGGTTCGAACTGTTGGTCGAGTATCTGCCCTACTTGAACTAGGTGCTGGCTTTCACCCAGAACTTTCGGGTCGGGAGAACGTGTTCTTGAACGGTGCGATCCTTGGGCTCAAGCGCAAAGAAATCGAGAAGCGCTTCGATGACATCGTTGAATTTGCCGGTCTAGAACAATTCATCGACTCGCCAGTCAAGAACTACTCGAGCGGCATGTTTGTTCGGCTTGGCTTCGCAGTTGCCGCCAACGTTGAGCCGGATGTGCTGCTCATCGACGAAGTGCTGTCGGTAGGTGATGAGAACTTTGCTCGGAAGAGCGCCGAAAAGATTGATCAGTTCCGCCGAGATGGACGAACCATTGTCTTTGTTTCCCACGGGCTCGATTCAGTTGAGGCCCTGTGCGAGACTGTCGCCTGGCTTGACCATGGTGAGATTCAGATGATTGGCCCTGCGGCTGAGGTCATCAGTGCCTATCGCGGCGACAGCCATGATGCTGTGACGACCCCGGAGGAATTCGGGTCACGCTGGGGAAGCGGTGAGATTCAGATCACATCTGTTGATCTGTTCGACGGCGACGGCCAAGCAGTTCAGCATCCGCGCACTCTTGACCCGCTGACAGTGCGGGTCAATATGACGGCACATGCTCCAATTCAAGATTCGGTTCTTGTCGCGAAAATTGATCAACTCGGTGGCCATACGGTGTGGCAGTCATCTACGCGTCGCAACGGTGTCTCAATTGGACTCATCAAAGACTCGGCTTCAGTTGAACTCAAGTTCCCGGCGCTGCCACTTCTTGAAGGCACCTACGAACTCTCACTTGGCATCA
>Ga0255769_10003242_pt1 | contig 16620 bp, 19 predicted proteins | sample 041ome_9_FD_179637 | JGI IMG/M metagenome (GOLD analysis project Ga0255769, IMG submission 179637) | Coastal salt marsh microbial communities from the Groves Creek Marsh, Skidaway Island, Georgia - 041413US metaG (version 2) | ecosystem: Environmental > Aquatic > Marine > Intertidal zone > Salt... | reverse complement strand
CGAAATGCGGTTCACACTTCCACTGAAGTATGCATCCAGAATTACATCGCCAATGACCAATATTTTTAAGTCACTGAACTTATCAATCGCGCTTAAAATGTTCTGTTGGTTCATTTTTCCAATTTGTCGATTGCCAAACGAATTCGTTCAATCGCTTCTTTCAATGTTTCTTCAGATGCTGCATAAGAGAGTCGGATGTATTCATCCGCGCCAAAGGCCGATCCATCTACGGTGGCAACGTGTGCCTCTTCCAATAAATACATGCACAAGTCCTCAGCCGTTTTGATTTGTCGATCGCCAAAATTAGAACCCAGCAGTGCATCTACCTTGGGGAATAAATAAAACGCCCCTTCTGGTTCATTGCAGATCAATCCTTCGATGCTTGAAAGCCCGTCAATCATAATCTTTCTGCGCCTTGCAAATGCATCGACCATAAACTGGATGTCTTTTGGATCGGCTTCCATGGCTGCCTTGGCTGCCATTTGACTGATGCTTGAAGGTGCACTTGTAAACTGACCTTGAATTTTTGTGCAGGCCGTGGCAATTTGCTTCGATGCCGCTATGTAACCAATTCTCCAGCCCGTCATTGCGAAGGCCTTTGAAACTCCATTTACTGTAATTACCCTTTCATATAATTCCGGAATGGAGGCCATTGAAAAGTGATGACCTATGTAGCGTATGTGCTCATATATCTCATCGCTGATGATGTGGATTTTTGGATATCGTTTGAATACTTCGCCTAAGGCTCGCAACTCATTTTCGGTGTAGCCTCCACCTGTAGGGTTCGATGGAGAAGAGAAAATGAAAAGCTTAGTATTGTCCGAAATGTGCGCCTCTAATTGCTGGGGTGTAATCTTAAAACCTTGTTCTACTTCAGCCTGGATTGGAACGACTGTACCTTCGGAATATAATGCCATTTCGCGATAACTAACCCAATAAGGCGCGGGAATCAAAACCTCATCGCCTTTGTTTACCAAGCACAACACGGCATTGATAATGCTCTGTTTTGCACCGGTGCTCACCACAATCTGATTTGGATGATAATCCAAGCCGTTGTCGCGTTTCAATTTTAGGGCAATTGCTTCTCTTACTTCGAGATATCCTGGTACTGGGGTATAGTGCGTGTAGTTTTCGGCCACTGCTCTTTTTGCCGCTTCTTTGATGAAATCTGGAGTGTTGAAGTCGGGTTCGCCAAGGCTGAGGTTTATGACGTCTACACCCTTAGCCTTGAGGTCGCGACTTCGTTGCGACATAGCAATGGTGGCAGATTCGGCCAAGTTCTCGATGCGATCAGAAAGTATCGTCATGCGTTTAATTAAGTCGCAAAACTAATGAATTGCGAGTCGCAGCGGCATTTTTACGATTGTTTCAATTCTTTCGAATTATTGTAAATCAATGTTTCGAGCATTCAATATTCAAGGCGTAAACTTGCAGCATGGAATGGATAGAAATAATCATTGAGGCTCTTGTCTCAATTGTTGCAGTAGCAGCCGCAATTTGGATCATTTATTTTGGCCTGAATCGATATTTCGCTGCGCAGACTGAAAAGTTAAACCGCGATTGGATGGAAAAGAAGGAAAAAGATTTCCTGCCTATTCAAACGCAGGCCTATGAGCGACTTATTTTATTTCTAGAGAGAATTCATCCCGAGCGATTGGTTTTCAGAGTCAATAAGCCGGGAATGAGTGCACGATTGATGCAGGCTGAAATTTTGAAATTGATCCGCGAGGAGTTTGATCATAATTTGGCCCAGCAACTTTACATAAGCAATGATGCATGGAATGCCGTGAAAGTCGCTCGGGAGGAAACTTTCAAAATATTGAATCACGCTGCTGAGAAAACGGATGCAAATGCTTCCAGTTTTGATTTTAGTACTGCCATTATCGAAACGGTAGATAAGTTGGAAAAGGTTCCTACGGAAGTTGCCGTGAATATCTTGAAAACGGAATTCAGAAGAAGACAGGTGGGGATTAGGAAATGAGCCTATCGGATGATTAGCTGATTAAAAGATGAGTCGATTAGAAGATGAGGTAATGTTTCACTTTTTCAATGAGGTAATTAGTCAATGAGATAATTAGACAATGAATCATGAGATAATTGGACAATTGTTTAATGATTCTCGCAAAACGATGGTAACCACATGCTGTCTTCAACCGTTCTACTTACAGCAGAAGCTCAGACTGACGGGCTATATAGTAATTGATATTGGGTATTGAATATTCCTCTACTTCACCAACATCAATCTTCCTTCAAAGGTGTTTTGTCCTATGAAGTCTTCTGAGATTACCTCCATTTTCCAGTGGTACACGCCTTGTGGAGCTGGGTAGCCAGTAATGGTGCCGTCCTAGCTTCGGTTGCTTCGGATCGCTAAAACCAACTCAAAGCCTAGATCTAAACAAGCACTCAAATTTCTTGATCCAGAATGTGAAGTAGGCGAAGGGTCGCTTCGAATTCATTGATTTTTTGGGAGGATAACTCGCTTTTGATAGAATTCAGTTCTTGGCGTCTGTTCAGTTTGTGCATCATTCGCTCGTAGATGCTCAACTCGGCCAATCGTTGAAATGCGTTTTGCTGCTGAATCTGACGGTTCGTATCCAACCATCCATTTTCTTTGATGGCAGCTTGTCGGTCGAGTAGCGCTGTCCAGCACTCGGCCACACCATCGCCATGCAATCCTGAGGCGAGTTTTACTTTGGGGCCCCAACCCGATTCGGCTGCGGGAAAGAGATGCAAGGCCATTTCCAATTGCTTTTTAACTTTTCTAGCGGGAATGAGGTTGTCTCCATCGGCTTTGTTGATGATGATCAAATCTGCTGTTTCCATGATGCCGCGTTTGATGCCTTGCAATTCATCTCCTGTGCCGGGCATGCCCAACATCATGAAGGTATCGGTAATGTTGATGACTTCGGTTTCGCTTTGGCCCACACCTACGGTTTCGATCAAAATCACATCAAAGCCTGCGGCTTCGCACAACAACATGGATTCGCGAGTGCGAGCCGATACTCCACCCAAGGTGCCACTGCTGGGACTGGGTCGGATGAAAGCCAGTGGATCGCGACTCAATTCTTCCATGCGGGTTTTATCTCCAAGAATGCTTCCTGCCGTTCGAGAGCTGCTGGGGTCAATGGCCAAGACTGCTAGTTTCAATCCTTGTTGAGTAATGTGTCTGCCCAAAGCCTCTATGAATGTGCTTTTCCCTACGCCAGGTATGCCCGTAATTCCAATACGGACACATTCGTTGCGATGTCCATAAATGGCGTTCACCAGTTGGATCGCTTGTTCGCGGTGTTCTGGTTTCTGACTTTCTACCAAAGTGATACCCTTGGCCAAGGCCAGTTTATCCCCCGATTTGATGCCGTATATGATTTCTTGCAGTTCCAACAGATTTCAAAGAGAAGAAAAAAAAGCCATGGGTGTATATTTATCGCCATGGATGAGTTGGACGATTTTATCGAAGAAACTGAAACTGAGGTGGAGTTGGATCCAAGCATTACGTGGAAAAATGTGTGGTTTTCGATACTCTATAAGCCTAACCCTACATTCGATTTCATCTTTCATACGGATCGGAAAAAGCATTTGTGGGCCATATGGCTCTTGCTTGGCACCTTGTCTGGATTGATACAACTCATTGATGCTCCCGAACTCGCAAAAACCTATGAGCCACTTTATGTTTTAGGAATAATCCTCGGGGTGGGTATTGTCATCGTTGGGTTTTATGCCTTGATGTCATTGACATTGAAATACGTTGGAACGTGGATTTTCAAGACTAAATCCACTTTTATGGATTTGATGATTGTTCAGGCATGGGCAGTGATGCCTAGCATGATGTCCTTGTTATTGCAAATTGCGGTTTCTCTATTAATGCTCTTTGTTCACCCTGCTGGAATTCATGGTCAGGCTGATTTACCTGAATTCGCCTCAGTCATGGTGGGGTTTGCACGGAATGTAGCATTGGTTTGGTCTATCGTTTTAACCATCATTGGAGTAAGGCATTTGCAAAAACTCAGTTATGGAAAGTCGATTGCAAATTATCTGATTTCATCTGTAGCCATTATTACGGTGGTGTTCGGAATTTCGATGTCCATAGCCTATTATTATCAGCGATTTGTTATACATGAAAGCAGCCAACGCTATTTGGAAATGAACGATTCGTATGAAGGGGTAATTGAACAGCAGTAGATGAGTGAACCTTTGCTAGATGATGATTTTAGTCAAAAAGACGAACCGCCTATTCGCTTGTTTTCTACTTCTATGTTGGTGACCAGCGCTGTACTCTTGTTCCTAGGATTGATCTTTAAAATTCAGCATTGGCCTATGAATGCACTCATGATTCTGGTGGGCAGTGGATTGGCATCTGGAAACGGAACGTATCGAGCAATTGCACTTCAGAATAATCCGGTGGAACGGGCGATGCGCCTGTTTGTTCCGATCCTAGCATTATGCATATTGTTCTTTTGGTTGCAATACACATTGGCGGGGTTCGCGGTCTTTTTTGTCGCAGCATTAATAGCCGCTGCCATAGATCACACCAAGATCAATAAGTGATAAAAAGATTAATTAAAACCGTGATCAAAGGCCACCGTAAGCTTGGTGTCGCAGTCGCCTTTCACCAATTCACTCACGGTCACTGAATATTTGTTACCCATGTCAATATGATTTCGCTTCAGGAATTTGTGATCAATATGGTAGCCTTTCAATGCTCCCATTTCTTGATCTTCCAAGGCTAGTACACTAGCTTTAAAATCTAGAATGATGGCAATTTTTCCATCGCCATCTGGATGTGGTCGCATGTCGATGACTTCGGCCAAGGTTTCGACCGTGACATAGTCACAATTATTTGATTTCTGGCCTTGCTCTTTGCAGCCAAAACTGAAAAACGTAAGGCCAATAAGGATGGAGGTATACCTAGCGTAAGAACTTGCTGTTCCAAACATTTTCACTGAAATCTTTTGAGTACATAATGCCAACAATAATGGCTAAAGTCATAATAAGTGCGGAGCTCATACTGAACATGAAAAAGCGATAGAAGAACTCTGCTTTTGTGTCGGAAAACTGCACTGGCACCAAAAGTGCAATTAAAGCCCCAACAACAAGGGAAGTAGAGGCGAGTGTGCCCATATGCCTGAATGGATATCGTAAAATATGCTCTTTCCAACTCATGTCGCCTCCCCACTGATGGATGTAATAATAACGTCCGTTCGGCAGTTCAGCTAAAAGAATAGGGTCTTTAGTGCTGTCTTTTAAGCGGAAACGTTCTGCGGGGGCAATGATGCTGAATTTCGAAAATCGCAGTCCTGTAGAAGCTTCAATATGTTTGACTTTTCGGATGGCTTCGGCAGGTACCTCTCCTTTAAATAAAGTACTATCCAAAAAACGCAATCGGTATTTTGTACAAATGCTTTCTATTGCCTCAAGATTAAAAATCATCGATGGATCTAGAAGTTCCACAATGAGTGAGTCAACTCCACTCAACAATGCAGAGTTGTAAATGCGATCTGAAATAGCGGCTTCCTTCTTTGCGTCAACGCTCAACAATCTTTCTGCTTCAGAAAGGATGGCATTTTGAGAGATCTCAATTTGAGCTTTTTCTAGCTCGGTTTTTAAATTAATGTCTTGCATGATCAGTTGTTTTTCATTTTCACTTTCTTCTGTCGATTGCGCTTAATGCGCTTGATTTGAAACCAGATGTAGAGGCTGAAAAACGATAGGAGCATCAGAGCGACAAATCCCAAAACGACAAATTCTCCTGGTTTCATTTCGTAAATGTAACAGTCGAAAAGTAATCTGGTTCACCAAATTAGAAATCGGCTTGAAATTCTAAATGAGATTTAAAATCAGACCCAATCCGATCGCGATCATCATGATGCCAACCACATTTTGTAGAAATGAAATGGTGACCTTTTTCATGAGTTTTTTGCCCAATATGGCACCAGAAAATGCTGAAAGTGTGGCCGCGGTCATTAGCCATGCAGAATCCAATATTGTGGCGAAATCAAAGTCCATGGCATAGGTGCCTATGCGCATGGTGTCGATGAGGCACGCGATCACGATTCCCGTAGCCACAAATTGCTCTTTTGAAAGTGGAAACTTGATTAAAAATGCGCTTCGTAAAGCTCCCTGATGACCGGACAATCCGCCAAAGAACCCACTGATGATCCCCCCGGGGATCAGTAAGTTTTTATTGAATTCCAAACGCTTAAGAAATGGAATGAGTTCCAGCAATGAGAATAGGATGATCAGAGTTCCAAGTGCCACATTGATCAATGATGTATCTACCATTCCAAACAATGAAATAGTCTGACCATCATCCAATTGCGATAGCCAAGACAGAAACTTGGCTCCGAAAAAGGCTCCTACAATGGCCGGAATCCCAAATCCCAAGACAATCTTTTGTACGGCATGTTTGCCGATGAGTGTGAGCTTAAAAAGATTGTTCAGGAAGTGCACAATTGCCGTTGCAGCCACGGCAATTTCAGGCGGGAAAAACAAAATGAATGCCGGTGTCAGCATGGTGCCAAGCCCAAATCCACTGAAGAAGGTGAGCATAGAAGCACCAAAAGCTACGGCTATTACAATGACAAAATCCATGGGTCAAAAGTATATGCAGTGTGTACTGCCATGTTTTCTAAATGTTAAGAATCGGCATAAAAAAACCGGAGAATACCTGTTGTCGCCAACTGTATCTCCGGTGAAGCACCCCAAAAACCTTGTTAAGATTTGATATAGAAACGCAGTCGCTGTAAGGTTAATTATTTTCAGGTCGATCTTTTAGACCACTTGCTCATATTTGGGGACGAGTAATTTTAAATCGGACCTTAAATGAAGTTGACTGCAAAAGAATCCATTGCTTGGATTCAATCTCAGAGATCTATTTATCCAAAAACGTTTGACAAGTCGGAAAAAGCATCGAAGGAGCAAATTGTTGAATTGTTGGAAGCTGCTCGCTGGGCACCTAGTCATAAGATAACCCAACCTTGGCGCTTCGTGGTCTTTGCAGATAAAGGCTTAGAACCGCTTGTGAAATTTCAAATTGAAATGCTGCAAATGAGCAATGCGGCTTCTGAAATTGTTGAAATGAAAAGTGCGAAGTTGAAATTGAAGGCGGAACAGTCCAGTGCCATTATCGCCATCATTATGAATCGCGATGAGTTGAAGCGAGTTCCAGAATGGGAAGAAATGTGTGCGGTTGCATGTGCCGTTCAAAACATTGCTTTGCATGCTTCCAGTTTAGGCCTTGGTGGATACTGGAGCACTGGGTCATTTACCAATCATGATAAAATGAGATCCTACCTTGGATTGAAGGAACAGGACGTGCATCTAGGCTGGTATTACCTTGGTGTGTCGAAAAACGATCGAGAGGTGAAACGGAGTAGGTTGGAGGTAGAAGATTTCGCAGAATTCAGATTGGGCTAAAAAGAAGTATGTGCCCTCCTCTTGTCTCCAAGTCTCAGCGGGCACATACAATCAACCACCACTTCCTTTGTATTTGTTCAAACTAACCCTAATATGAAATCCAAATACACTAAGAAAACAGTGTGTCGTTCACTTTGTTCGCGGTGATGTCCCAAGAAAAGTTCAATTTTCTCTGTAAGCCTTGTTTTTTCAAGGTTTCCGCAAGTGAAATATTTTTTTCGATGGCAAGCATATGCTCAGAAATCTGCTCAATATCCTCGGGACCTGCGTACAAAGCAGCATCGCCTGCTACTTCTGGTATGGAAGTAACATCGCTACAAATGACAGGCGTGCCTGCCGCAAAAGCTTCAATTATTGGTATTCCAAAGCCTTCAAAATAAGAAGGAAATAACAAGGCTTTGGCACCGCCCATTGCCAAAACTAAATCGTTGATAGCCAGATGTCCAGGGAATATAATATCCTCGGCATACATAGACTGAGCCAATGCTTCGTCCATTTCTTTGTAATGCCACAATGGGTTTCCGACCAAGACCAATTTGGATGTTCCGCCTGATGTTTTGTATTGATCGTAGGCCTTTACAATTCCGTGAATGTTTTTTCGATAAGAGAAATTTCCTACGAAAAGAAAATAGTCGGCATTCCTAGCATACTTCGCCTTTGCCTCGGTAATTTCGATGGGTTTAAGCTGTCTAAAAGCAGGATTAAACCCATTGTGTGCAACATGGATTTTAGACCGATCTACTCCGTACGTATCACTTATATCATTTGCGGAAAACTCGGAAACCGTAATGATTTTATCCGCTCGTTTTGCAAATTCAGGAAAATAAGATCGGTAATAACTGGAATAGGACTTCGGTAAGTCTTGAGGTCGATGCTCGAAGTTTATGTCGTGGATGACTGGAATTTGCTTGACTCTTGTCCGTGTACTTAAAAATCCATCGGGCGAAAAAAATAGATCTGCTTTCCATTGCTTCAACGCTTTAGGCACGCTGTACTCAAAGTACATTCTATACAGCAGTGGGTGCCTCGCCTGAGGAAAAAGTTCTTTTGCCCAAACATTATCGCTGTAGATAAACTCATCATCAAACGTCCGATCGAAGAGAAATAAAAATTCATCCTCGGGGCGCATAGCAACCAATCGCTTCAATACTTCATGGCTGAACCAACCAATTCCATCAAGCTTGCCTGATAACAGTAACCGAGTATTAACTGCAATTCGCACTACGCGAAAGTATCATCAGAAGTGAATGAATAGCAATCATTGGGACGAATGGTCGTGATGTGTTGCGAATCACTCAATGGATATAGGCTTATTGACATTCGCCAGCTTCGTAAGAAACATTGGAACATTCGGCCACACAGGAGTAGCCATACGTTTTTTTGTCGCATCCACAAACGGGGTCGTATTCCTTGGTGCAAAAGCAGTTGGCATCAACTTCGGCTTGGCAGCGATTGCAACTTTGTGTTGCTAATCCCATGAAAATGAGCAAACAGCTGAAAAGTATAGGTTTCATCAAATACGATTTAGTTTAATTGGACGTAATTTGTCTTTCGGTGTAGGTATTCCACCAACGACAAGAATGAAGAAAAATTTTTCGGCCAACCTTCTTTTTTTGATCGCGCTCAATTTGTTGATCAAACCCATATACCTTTTTGGTATTGAGGTAGGCATTCAAAATACCGTTGGGACGAGCGATTATGGGCTTTATTATGCCATGTTCAACTTTACTTTTTTGTTCAATGTCTTGCTTGATATGGGTATAAACAATTACCAAAAAATCAAGGTGGCGGAGAATACTCAACTCGGATTGGGTAACATGGCGACCCTTTTGCCCCTCAAGCTGGTGTTGGGGGTGGTATATATGCTGGTTACTGTGGTTGTGGCCCTTATAATTGGCTTTGAAACGCGTTATTGGTACTTCATTGCTTGGTTGATGCTGTCCCATGTTTTAAGCGCGTTTCTACTCTTGTTAAGAGCTAACTTGAGCGGTATGCAGCTCTTTTTTCGTGATAGCATTGTTTCGGTGATTGACCGATTGGTCTTGGTTATCGGAATCGGATACATTCTTTGGTTCGGTACTGAAACCTTCAAAATTGAATGGTTTGTCATCTTTCAGGCTGTGGCTTATACGATTGGGATTTTGTTTGCCTTGGTTTTGACTCCAGCTAAAAATCGTTTCCCAACAATGAATTTTTCCATCTCCAACGGGTGGGCGATGATTCAAAATACTTGGCCATACGCACTGCTCATTTTGTTGATGACGGCATATAACAAACTGGATGGAATCATGTTAGAGCGATTGGCAATAGATGGTTTGAAGGAGGCTGGAATATACGCCCAAGCATACAGAATCATTGATGCTGGCAACAGCTTCGCCTTCCTATACGCGGGGATGTTGCTTCCGATTTTCGCCAAGTTGCTTGCCCAAAAGAATGTGACTCAGCTCAAGGTGATGATAGATCAAGGTGCTCGATACTTGATTCTACCTGCAGCTTTGGCGGTGGTGGTTGTGTTTTTTCATAGTCAATCGTTTATGGCGCTGTTATACAATCAAGAAGTGGCTGAGTCGTCCATCGCATTTCGTTGGTTAATGGGGTCATTTCTCTTCATCTGCATGGCCTACGTTTATGGAACATTGATCACGGCAGCCAACGAGCTTTCTGCATTGAATTGGATTGCGTTTTCGGCCGTGCTGGTGAATTTCGGCTTGAATTTTTGGCTCATTCCCATTCTAGGGGCTGAAGGTGCGGCAATTGCAAGTTTTTGCAGTTTGTTTATAATGTCTGTAGCGCAGATACTGTTTGTTTCTCGAATAGCCGGTGGTCACGATTTTAGATGGCTTGTTAGAACGATTTTAGCCATAATAATCCTGATTGGGGCATGCTACCTTATTAGCGAGTCAGAATTGTCCGACCTGATGAAATTGCTACTAAGCTCTGCTGCTGCCATTGTACTTCTTGCGATCTTAGGATTTAGAAAACAAGATTTGAAAACGATGCTTCCTCAGGATGAATAGAGAATTTTTTTAGACATCCATCGTTTGGCTTTCTCGAAGAGCTTAATACATACCTTTGGCCGCCTACAAAGCGGAACTTCAACCGAGAACTGAACCTAAATTATGGAAGATAAAGACTACCAAAAGAACTTTGATTCAACCAACCTACTCGTCTTTCTTTACAGCTATCGCAAACCGATAATTATCATCACAATGGCCGCAGCAATTATCTCGGCTGCCGTTTCATTGATGATTCAAGAGAAGTTTTTAAGTACTGTGATTCTATTCCCAGCTTCTACGAATTCGATTTCGAAATCGTTGATGACGCAGGATGTTACGGGGAAGCTAGATATCAATGCTTTCGGTGAGGAAGAACAAGCGGAACAGTTGCTGCAAATTTTGAATTCGGATGAAATCAGTGGATACATTCGAGATAAGTACAACTTGATGAAGCACTACGGCATCAAGAATGATGAAAAGTTTGCCTTGACCAATACGGTTAAAGAGTACCAGGATAATGTGACATTTAAACGAACCGAGTTTAATTCGGTGCGAATTGATGTGCTTGATCACAACAAAGACACAGCAGCGATGATTGCTAACGATATTGCCGATAGATTGGATACAGTTCGTACTCGAATGCAGCAGGATCGTGCTCTCATAGGTCTTCGGATTATCGAAGATGAATACAAAAGCATGCAGGCATATATGCTTGGAATGGATGATTCGCTCACTGCCATTAGAAAAAAGGGATTGACCGATTTTGAGGTAGAGGTCGAGCAGCTGACAAAAGCCTACTATGAAGCTTTGGCAAAAGGAAATTCATCGCTTGTGAAGGAGTTGGAAAAGAAATTGGAAATCTTTGCTGAGTATGGTAGTGCCTACCGTTCACTGACAGAAAACCTAGAGTTTGAAAGAGAACAACTGGCGTTACTGCGTGCTAAGTATGAAGAAACGAAGGCGGATGCTACTCGATCGTTGACTACGAAGTTTGTGGTAAATCGCGCTTGGCCCGCTGAAAAAAAGGCTTATCCTATTCGTTGGTTGATCGTTTTAGTAAGTTCATTCTCCGCATTCTTGTTGACCATTTTGGGCATCATTGCGATGGAGAATTTCAGAAAGATCAAATAGCACCAGTGCCCGCGTGCTTTCTCAAGCAGACATAACAAAGTGGCTTTATTGGCTAGGGGGATCCTTCGTGGTCGCTCTTGGATTCTTTATCTATTTCGAACAGTTTTGGATCGTAGGCTTGCCCATTGTTTTGGCCATTGTGACCATTGCGCTTTTCAAGTTGGATTGGCTGTTTATGCTAATCACCATTTTGACTCCATTGTCCGTAGCTTTCGAAGATTTGCCCGGTGGTTTTGGGCTCTCTTTACCAACGGAACCACTCATCTTCGGTTTGATGTTAGTCTTTCTTTTTCGCGTGTTTTACGATGGGTATTTTGACTCGCGGGTGTTGTTTCACCCCTTAACCATTGTAATCATCCTCAATCTAGGTTGGATTTTCATTACCATTTTTTCGAGTGAAGAACCTTTGGTCTCAGTCAAGTTTTTCCTGTCAAGGCTCTGGTACGTGATTGGCTTTTTCTTTATCGCCACACAGGTTTTTAAAAACCCAGATAACATCAGGCGATTTCTCTGGTTCTTCATTGCGCCATTAACACTCGTTGGTGTGTATACTGTGATTATACATTCCACGCACAATTTTGCATCGAAACCAGCACATTGGGTCATGCAACCGTTTTTTAAGGATCACACCAGTTACGGTGCCATCTTGGCAATGTATTACCCCATTGCTTGGACTTATTTGTGGAGTAAAAACTTAACCCCTACAACCAAGGTGGTGGTAACCGTGATTATGTTGTTGCTCACTGCGGCACTTATCTTTTCATATACCCGAGCCGCTTGGGTGAGTTTGGTGGGAGCCTTAGGGATTATGGCAGTTATCTTGTTGAGAGTTCGTTTGTGGGTCATCGGTCTGATGTTGGTTTCTGTGGCTGTAGGCTACTTCGCCTTCGAAGAGCAGATCATGATGAAATTGGAACAGAATCGACAAGACTCGTCAGATGATTTGGCGGAACACGTGAATTCAATCAGCAATGTCGCAACAGATGCTAGTAATTTAGAGCGAATAAATCGTTGGAGTGCAGCGTTGAGGATGTTTGAAGAAAAGCCACTCATGGGTTTTGGACCGGGGACCTACAAGTTTAAATATGCTCCGTATCAACACTCATCACAGCTGACGATCATTAGTACCAATTTTGGAGATTTGGGTAATGCACACAGTGAATACTTTGGCCCCCTAGCAGAGATGGGGTTTTTCGGATTATTAACCTTACTCGCAATAATTATTGTAGCCATCTACAAGTTCGTGATGGTCTATCATAGGCTAAAGAATCGGGAACTTAAGATAATCTTGATGGGCGTTTTTCTGGGCTGGTGTACATACCTCATTCATGGCGTACTCAACAATTACCTTGACTTGGACAAGGCCAATGTGCCGTTTTGGGGATTCTTGGCGATTTTAGTGGCCATTGAGATTTATCACTCAGATAAATCAGAGGAAGTGACAGCTTACTAAAGCTACATCATCGTGAAATTCTTCTTTACCTCGATGAGCGTCTAAGGCTTCGAATATTCGAACGTTTAGTCCGCTCATGGTGTAGATTGATCCATCCTTAAAGAGTGAATCTAGAACTTGTTCGTTGAATGGAACACCCAGTTCATTTTCAAGTTCGATGAGTCCATCGGTATAGGCCACCATAATGGCATCAGGACCCAGTTTAACAGTTCCAATATTCACGCTAGGGAATTCTTCAAACATTCCCAATCCAACACAGCCATCAATCAGTTTTACTAGCTTACCATTATTGATCAAATGGGGTGGAGGATGGGCAGAATTCACATACTTAAGTTCTCTTGTTTTCGCGTTGAAATTTGCCAAAAACATGGTGATGAATCGCTCACCTTGGGCGTTTGACCAAACTCGGTCGTTTAGGTCGAGTAAAATGTCTTCTATCTCACGATCCTTCTGAACATTACCTCGAAGACTTGTTTGAAAACTGGCCATTAAAATGGCTGCAGAAATTCCCTTACCACTTACATCTGCTATACATATATAAAACTCATCTTCAGAGACGCGAATCACATCATAGAAGTCACCGCCAATTTCTTGGTGAGGGTGATAGGATGCGGCAACTTGCAATTTGTCATCATTAGGGAGTGTGCTTGGCAGAAGCATTTCCTGCATTTCGCGAGCCATTTCCAATTCTCTGTTCAATACCTCTTGCCTCAGATTCTGCTCTGTTAAACGTTTGTTCTCTACGGCAACAGCAGTAATATTTGCTAAGGTTTGTATGAAAGGCAAATGTTTGATAATGGGACTTGCTCGGAGCTCTTGTTCGTCTAAATCTCCAAGTAGCACAAAAGCAATGATGTTCTTTTGGTGAAAAACTGGAATGACCACGTCAAAGCTTTTTGATTGCTCTGATCCAATCATTTCCATCACCGTGATGTCTTTGATGTGAACCAAATCCTCGTCCACATTTACACTTCGCTCATCATCGCTCACTCCATAGGATAGAGCATGATTCCACCGTTGACCTTCTTTTAGAAAAATCAGTGCTTTACCAATGTTGAGTTGATGTTCAAGAATGTATTGAAAGAGGACAAAAAGTTCCTTTTCGGGTAGGTTATTATTAATGGCGTTGGTTAACTCCAACAGTGTGTTCAACTTGAACTCACTCACCCTTAATCGACTAACATTTCCTCCTTTTGAAATGTGCTTCAATCCTAGCCGAATGTATCTTTTTTAGTGCAATTATTTGCTCAAATTGGAAAGTGTTGCCAGTTCCTTGAGCTTTTTTCGTGCTTCACCTGCCGGTGCACCAAAGTAGGTTTTTCCACCCTCCAACGATTTTCCAATGCCTGATTTTGCAAGGATGACCGCACTTTCTCCAATCGTGACATTTGCAATACAACCGACTTGTCCCCACATAGTGACCTTGTCCTCCACGGTTACACATCCCGCAATGCCCACTTGCGCGGCAAACAAACATCGTTTGCCGATTTTAGTGTCATGGCCAATATGGACCATGTTGTCGAATTTGGTGCCTTCACCAATGATGGTATCACCCGTCACACCCCTATCAATGGTGCAATTGGCTCCAATTTCAACATTAGGTTCAATGATTACTCGACCGCAACTGATCAGCTTTTCAAATGTGTTAGGTCGCGTTTTGTAATAAAAAGCATCACCTCCAATGGTGGTGTTCGGATGAATGATGGCGTTTTCGCCCACATGACAATGATGGCCGACACTCACATGAGCATGAATGATGGCGCCTGCTTCAATTTTCGCCTTGGCTCCAACACTCGCCATAGGATGCACCTTGGCTGTTGAGTGAATTTCGGCTGTTGGGTCAATTCTATGTTCAGAAAATTGAAAAGGCTGGAAGTGCCTTATAAGTTTGTTGAAAGCCGTGAAGGGTTCGTCATGCACCAACAATCCTTTTCCCTGAGGGCAGTCTACTTTTTTATTGATAATGATGATGGTTGCTGCCGACTTCAGCGTTACGTCATAATATTTTGGGTGATCTACAAAGGCTATGTCGCCTGGTTCTACCACATGTATTTCATTTATTCCAGAGGCCTTTAAGTCCTCTTCTCCAATAAAATCGCAGCTTAACAGCCTGCTCAGTTCAAGCAATGACCGTGGCTCAACTAGTTTCATTTTACTCGCTCAGAATAAGAACCATCGCGAGTATCTACCCTGATCATTTCGCCTTCGTTGATGAATAAAGGAACGCGTATTTCGGCTCCCGTTTCCAACGTAGCTGGCTTCATGGTGTTCGTGGCTGTGTCTCCTTTGATGCCCGGTTCTGTGTAGGTGATTTGCAGCTCCACTTTAGGAGGTAGATCACAAAACAATGGTCGTTCCTCCTCCGCATGAAATACAATTTCGCATTCCTCACCATCCTTTAAGAATGGAGCACCATTGATCAATGCTTCTTGAATAAAAATCTGATCAAAAGTCTCATTGTGCATGAAGTGATATCCTTGGTCATCCTTGTAAAGAAACTGATAAGGTCTTCGTTCGATTCTGACTTCTTCCACCTTTGATCCCGATGGAAAAGTATTCTCAAGTACTTTACCTGTGGTGATGCTCTTCAGTTTTGTTCTAACAAATGCAGGACCTTTGCCAGGCTTAACGTGTAGAAATTCAATGATGGTGTATAGGTCGTTATTCCAATGGAAAGTAAGACCGTTTTTGAAGTCAGAAGTTGATGCCATGTTTTATTTTTTGCTGGACAAATTTAGTTTTCAGATTGCTTTAATCCTGAAAGTTCGCATGAATTGCACTAATCAGCACTTCAGGCTCGGGACTACCGATGAAAAGTGAATGCCTTTTCCCCTCCTTTTCATAATGGATCAATACAGCGGGACCCATGGCCACATTGTAAAGCCAACCTTTTGGTGTAATTCGGATTCCAATGCCCCACCACCATTTGGGGTGAATGATTTCGGTGGACAATACTTTGGTGGGTTTTACTTTGAATGAAATGATGCCAATGCCAAAGGACACTTTGATGTATTCCCGGGTAACAGTGATGGTCAGTTTATAGAACAGGAGAAATATTAAAGGCAATATGAGAATGGGGGAAATGGCTTCTTGCCATTGTTCTATTTGCTTTCCCTGCACGAACATAATACCAGGAATTGCAAGTGCGAAAAATGCAAGTACGTATGTCAACATTCCGTACTGAGCGCGTTGGTAGTCCATTGTGGAGGATTTAGTTTAATCGAAGTTATCAATTTCGTAACACCAAAATTTGAATTCCATGTCGTCCTTTCAAAACCAAGAAATTACTTTAGCTGCCTGTGAGAAAACCACTCATCATAATCCTTGTTTTTTTAAGTCCGATTGTTTTGAGGGCAAGTGGCGGTAATGCGACCCAAGGTGTGCGATCGCTTGCCTTAGGTGGAGCATCACTGACGCTCTCGGATGAATGGTCGCCCACAAATAATGTCGGTAGCATTGGCATGGTTGACCGATATTCCATTGGCTTGGGTTACGAAACGCGTTTTTTCCTTCCTGAAGCAGGTTTGCGATCGGTTTCAGCCGTTTTACCTCTAGGTGGCGGGTCATTGGGGATTGTCGGGCACAACTATGGTTTTGCAGGTTTTGCAAATAATAGGGTCGGGCTGA
>Ga0255769_10003235_pt1 | contig 16640 bp, 15 predicted proteins | sample 041ome_9_FD_179637 | JGI IMG/M metagenome (GOLD analysis project Ga0255769, IMG submission 179637) | Coastal salt marsh microbial communities from the Groves Creek Marsh, Skidaway Island, Georgia - 041413US metaG (version 2) | ecosystem: Environmental > Aquatic > Marine > Intertidal zone > Salt... | reverse complement strand
CTCCTAAAAAGGTACTGGCCAAAAAAACTGGGTCAAAGGCCCGGAAATAGACTAACCGCTTACCAACCATCACTGGGGTTAACACCAGAATTTTCGGCCATTTGGTTCGATACGCAACCCAAAGCCTTTTATTTTTTCATCAAGGGTGTTATATCCTTGGATACGAGCGGGAACCGCCACTACACGGTTCCGGGTGTCGGATGTAACAGGCATATTTGAGATCCTCAAACTGGCTGTCATCTGGTGGTAAAATGGTTAGTTAAAACTATTATAATATCCACCAAATGGCGTTTTATTTGAGAATTTTTTCGTTGTTATTCAAACACTTAAGAACGCTCGCGTGCGGCGTTTGTGTAGTGGTAAGACCTTAGCCTTCCAAGCTAAAGACGCGGGTTCGATTCCCGCACGCCGCTCCAATTTCTCCCATAAACGGTCCGTGGACCGCGATCCAAGTGACTGTTTCCAAACGATTAACGTTCTGGAACAGGAGTTTGACGTCCTATGGTGTGGGTAAGGTTGCCGGTATATTTTTACAAGCGAAACGAAACTTTTTACTTCTCGCGCGCGATTCCATCTGACCTCCAGCACCGCTTCAACAAGCGGAAGATTGAGGTGTCTCTGCGCACGAAATCAGAAGCAAAGGCTGCTAGATTAGCCGCGGCGCTGTCTGATCGGCTCGAGCGATATTGGGATAGTCTCCGGATGGAGATGATCTATTCACGGGAACTTGGTTTAAAAGTCACCGAATGCCCACCAAAAACCACAAATATTGACTATAGCCTGTCAGATGCTCTGGCTCTGTATCAGCGCCTAAAAGGTAATGGGAAAACTAAACTGTTTTATGACGTATCAAGTCGCAGTGTGCGCTATTTGACGGATTGTTTGGGTCATAACAACTTAACAGAGTTAGAGACAGCGGATGCTGGACGGTTTCGCGACTATCTTTTTGCCAGAGGCATGTCTTCGTCATCGGTCAAAAGAGTGTTTTCATCAGTGCGAGCTATAGTCAATTTGGCAATTCGGGAAAACGGTCTAGCAACGAGCAATGTTTTTAGTGGTACTTTCATTCCCGATGACGGTGCCAAACAGCGAAGGGTCCCTATTCCATCAGGTGCGATTGAACGTGTTCAACTAGACTGCCAAAAACTTGATGATGAGAATCGTTGGTTGATAAGCATAATTAGCGATACTGGTATGCGTCTTTCCGAGGCATGTGGACTTTTGATATCAGATATTCATATTTCCACCGAAACACCCCACATAGACTTGATTGAGCACCCTTGGCGCAGATTAAAGACGAGATCAAGCGAACGCCAAATCCCGCTTATTGGAAACTCATTCTGGGCAGCCAAGCGACTTGTTTTATCGTCATCGAAATTTGCCTTCCCGAAATATTGTAACGAGGCCAAGTGCAAATCCAACTCAGCTAGTGCAGCGCTTAATAAATGGCTTAAGCCTCGTGTTCCTGACGGATGCGTCATTCACTCGTTTCGACACAGCCTTAGGGACAGACTACGGGCTGTTGAATGTCCTGCTGACATTATCGACGCCATAGGTGGGTGGACCACCGAAGGCGTCGGGCACCAATATGGTAAAGGTCACAGCCTACAGGTCATGAATGGATGGATGAAGAAGCTATGAACCTTGGTTAAAGAACCAAGATCCGAGGAAACAGTCACTTGGATCGCGGTCCACGGACCTTTTATGGGAGAAATTGGAGCGGCGTGCGAGGGTTCGATGCCTACCCACAGCGCCAATCCTATTTTAGATCACTTACCAACCCAAAAAAACTGCAGCCATTGCAATTTTACATTTGCTGAGCGTTTAACCTTCAAAAGTAAATTTGGGCAGGGAATTTAGGCTTTCTTTCAAAGCTTGGCCCCATTCTTTTGAAACCATTTGAAAATATGGGTTTTCCGAGTCAATTTTCAGGGATTTGGGTGCCTTGAAACTATCAATTTCATAGACGTTTATGTCTAAAGGTGGGCCAACGGAGAGGTTGGCTTTGATGGTGGAGTCAAACGATACCATCAAAAGCTTGATGGCATCCTCAAACGTCATCTCTTTTTCAAAAGCCCTGACCAGGATCGGCCGTCCATATTTTGTTTCACCGATTTGGAAAAACGGATGCTCTTCTGAAACCTCAATGAAGTTTCCTTCGGGATAGATTAGGTAAAGTCTCGTAGCGCCGCCTTTGATTTGGCCGCCAAGAATAAAGGTGGACGTGAAAGTACTCTCTGCCTGTTGCTGGCCTCGTGCTGATGACTTAATTACTTCCGCCAGAGTTTCGCTGACACTTCTAGCAACCTGAAACATTGTAGGCGCCTCTAGTATTGAGGGTGCTCTTTTTTCACGCTTCTTAGTTTGTTCGGATAAAATGCTCACCACAGCCTGGCTTGTAGCTAAATTACCGGCGGTCGTGAGCATAATTTGCCGCTCACCATCAACACCCCAAGAAAAGGTTTTTGGATATCGGGAAACATTGTCGAGCCCGCCATTAGTCAGGGTGTCTGACATGAATACTAACCCGCGTGATAATTTTAGAGCGACACAATAGGACATTCGTTTAAGACCATTTTTATTGTTGGCTTATTATTATTCGTGTTGCCACTTGTTCTTCTCCAATACCAAACCTTATGCCTGATAGTGGAGCTACATCATTGTAGTCGAAACCAGTAGCGAGTTTAACATAACGGTCATCGGGTGAAATACCGTTTGAAATATCAAACCCTACCCAGCCTAAACCTTCGGTATATATCTCTGCCCAAGCGTGACCAGCATCTTGAATTTTCTTATCATGCATCAACAAATATCCGCTCACATACCTCGCGCTGAAGCCAAGTGACCGAGCAACTGCTATAAACGCATGAGCGTGATCTTGGCACACACCCATGCCAATTTCCATTGCCCTTTCAGCAGTCGTAAAAATATCAGTTTTGCCCTTTGTGTACTTGATGGCATCTGATACTCGCGCAGATAACTCATGCAATATATGAAGTTCACCGTCATTACCGCTCTGTATAAATTTGTTCATATCCTTGCCAAGTTGACGCAAACGGGTACCGAGAAGGGTGAGGGGTGTAGCATTCTTGAAAATTGGGAGGGGTACACTGTTGTCATGCATCCCAGTTATGCCATTCGTATCGCAGACGCTAATTTTCCCGCGGCAAACGATTTGGATTTTTTGAACACCCAAATGATGGTTGCATAAATGAACTGTGTTTCCATGATAATCGTCTGCCTTCAAGACAATTTCGCCACCGTCCGCCTCTATATTCCACTCCAAAAGTTTTTGTTTGGCTGAGCTTTTGGGTGTAAGAAGCAAACGCTGAATAACCGACTTTGGCATTGTCTCATAGTCAAAAACTGTTTTGTGATTAATTGAATGAATCATGGTTAGTTCATGTTAAAATCGTTGGCAATTGCCTGGCTTAATTGATTGTTTTTTGCCATGTGCTCAGTAAGAAAAACCTTCAGGTCAATTTCTTGTACATTCCTTAACCTATCATCGTTAAGGCTTGTAAAAATTTCATCAGCTAAACCCAAACTCTCATAATCTTTGTTATAAGAATTGGAGAGGTCCTCAAGGTTGGACTTCACTTCTTTATAACAAAATTTTATGGAGCGTGGCATGCGCTCATCAAATATCAGGAAATTAGCTACACCAAGGGGGTCCAACCTTCCTTTTTTTAGCCAATTGAAAGAGCGCCAAGCCGCAAGCGAGCGGAGCATCACTTCCCATTGACCCTGATCGTTGCTACCTCCTATCACTTTGGCCGTTGGCAGCAAACGATGGTATTTAGTGTCTATAGTTCTAATCGTGTTATCTGCTCGTTCAATGAAGGTGCCCAACCGAAGAAAATTGAAAATATCATTGTGCAACATCGTGCCGTAAAGCGCGCCTCGGAATGACGAGCTACCTTTTATGATATCATCTAAAATTACTGGGAGGTCGCGGATGTTAACGGGTCGTTTTAAAGCTGACTCACATTTCATCCAGCTCTCATTCAGTGAAAGCCAGACCTCTCGGGTCAGCGACGTGCGAACTGAACGACCATTGTTTCGAGCTTTCGACATTAACGACACGACACTGTCGAAGTTATCCCTGTCACGGAGCAAAAAATTGATTATGTCTATTGTTTTAGGGTCATCATATTTTTCATCGAATAATGATCCCAACCCGTGATTCGAAACTAGAGCAGTCCATTCCTCCTCGCCGTCGTTTTGCCTTGATAATGCGTAGTGCAGTGTGGCCTGAATTCGCCGCGAGAGGTTCTCGCTGCGTTCCAGGTACCTGGCCATCCAAAACAAATTATCACCGTGTCGACCTAGCATTTAAGCCCCTATTACCCAAGTATCTTTGGTTCCGCCGCCTTGGCTTGAGTTTACAATTAATGATCCCTTTTTGAGTGCAACGCGAGTTAAGCCGCCGGGGGTCACCTCAATGGTATTGGGTGAGACCAAAACAAAAGGCCTTAAATCAACATGCCGAGGCGCAAGTCCGTTTCGAGTAAGGATTGGAACGGTCGACAGGGCCAAAGTTGGTTGGGCAATATATTTTCCGGGGTTGGCTTTTAGCTTCCTGCGAAAAGCTGAAATCTCTTGTTTGCTTGCAGCCGGCCCTACTAGCATTCCATACCCACCTGAGCCGTGGACTTCTTTAACAACAAGTTCATGCAAATGTTCCAAGACATATTGTAAGCTATCAGCTTCAGAGCAACGCCAGGTGGGAATATTGTTCAGTAGCGCCTTCTCGCCAGTATAAAATTTGATAATCTCTGGTAAATAGGAATAAACCGCTTTGTCATCTGCAATGCCTGTTCCTGGTGCGTTAGCAAGAATCACACTACCATTACGGTAAGCGTCAAACAGGCCAGGTGTGCCGAGCAAGCTATTGGGATTAAATGATAATGGGTCGAGAAAATCATCGTCCACACGACGATATATAACGTCGACATTTTGAGTTCCAGTGGTGGTGCGGATCATCACGCGGCCATCGTGAATTTTGAGGTCAGAGCCTTGAACCAACTCAACGCCCATTTCATCAGCCAGAAATGAATGCTCGTAGTAAGCTGAGTTATAAATCCCTGGCGTCAGCACGACTATGTTGGGATCACTAAAAGTGTTTTCAGCGCATAAGGCGAGAGATTTGAAAAGTTCTTTTGGATAATTGCTTATTGGTTTTATTTGGTGTGTTGTAAAAAGCTCGGGGAACATGTGTTGCATGGTAGAGCGGTTTTCAAGCATGTATGACACGCCAGACGGGACCCTTGCATTGTCCTCTAGTACAAAGAACTCGTTTTCACTAGTTCTAACGATGTCCACGCCAACGACATGAGTATACACACCGCCAGGCGGTTTAAACCCACACATTTGCGGCAAAAAAGCTTTGTTTTTGTAAATCAAGTTTTCAGGGATTATGCCTGCTTTTAAAATGTGCTGGCCGTTGTAGATGTCTTCAAGAAAAGCGTTTATTGCGGCGACGCGTTGAATGATCCCACGCTCTAACATTCGCCATTCATTGGCAGATAGTATCCTGGGAATTAAATCAAAAGGAATCAGGCGTTCTTCCGCTTTTTTATCGCCGTATACATTAAAGGTTATTCCGACGCGACGAAAAAGCTCTTCAGCAGTAGCCGATTTCTTATACAACTTTTTTAAATCTTGGTCGCCAAGCCAAGCCATCAGCTTTTCGTATGGCTGTCTGGTTTTTTGGCTATCAGTGCCAAGCATTTCATCAAAAATTGACATGAGCTATTCTATCAAAGTTTCACACTGTTAGAAAACGATAGTTCGGCGATACTGTGTAATAAAGCCCCCAATAAAAGAAGTGCTAATATTTTAATGCTAAAAACTAATTTATTCATGGTCTTAAATTAGAATGAAAAAAAGCAAAGTAAATTCACCACAATTTAAATTCAAAAATTATTTACAATATAGTGATTGATCAATCGTCATTTATCTATTTAATATTGAATATCTTAATGGAGGATATAATGAATTTCAAAACTACACTTCGCACAGCGGGTGTTGCTCTCGGTTTTGTTGCTGCTGTAGCACTGCCTGCAAACGCTGCTGATCTAAGCGGTAAGACCGTTGAATGGACCATCCCGTTCTCAGAAACAGGCGGTTCTGCAAAATGGGCCAATTTCTTTGCCCCACTTCTTTCTGAACATATGGCTGGCAACCCAAATGTTGTTGTCAAGTTTATGCCGGGTGCTGGGTCAACCAAAGGCGCCAATTGGTTCCAAGAACAAAAGCATGATGATGGCACGACGATGTTTGGCTCATCAGGGTCAACGCAGTTTCCTTACTTGCTGGGTGATCCGCGCGTCCGCTATGAATACAAAGACTGGACACCTGTTATGGCGACAGGTACGGGTGGCGTTGCTTACTTGAACCCTGAAGCGGGTAAATTATTCGACGGTTCGGCCAATCAATTGAAGGGTAAGACGTTCATTTATGGCAACCAAGGCGCGACACGTCTCGATCTGATCCCAGCTTTGGCTTGGGATATGCTGGGCATGAATGTTGAGCATGTGATGGGCATTAAAGGCCGTGGTGATGGCCGCAAGATGTTTGAAAGCGGTGAAACCACCATTGATTACCAGACCTCATCGTCTTATCTGAAGAGTGTCGTGCCAATGGTGGAAGAAGGCAAAGCGGTCCCAATGATGACTTGGGGTTCGCTGGCCGCCAATGGTGATATCGTTCGCGACCCAACCTTCCCAGATATCCCAACCTTCAAAGAAGTATGTGAAGCCACCGCGGGTTGTGAAACCTCTGGTGAAGCATGGGATGCGTGGAAAGCCTTCTTCATCGCCGGTTTCCCTGCGCAGAAAATCGCGTTCTTGCCTGGCGACACCCCCCGAGATGTTGTTGATGCTTACACCGCCGCTTTTGCGGATGTTCAGGCGCGTCCTGACTTTGCGAAGATTTCAGCAAAACGCTTGGGCAAATACCCCATGTATGTTGGCGCTGACGCCAAAGCGGCGCTTGACGGCGCTCTGCAAATTTCGCCTGAGGCCAAAGCCTATGTAATCGGCTGGCTCAAGGACAAATTCGGCGTATCCCTGAACTAAATCAAATAAGGTCCCTCCACCTTCGGGTGGGGGGATTTTTATATCATGCAAGTTTTTTTTGATGCCATCCCTTTTCTCGTTGACGCGTGGCGGTTGATCCTTGATCCAACCGTTTTGTTGTATTTGCTTGGCGGCGTCGTCATGGGGCTATGCGTTGGCGTTTTCCCCGGCCTAGGCGGCATTGCGGGGTTATCCTTGATCTTGCCCTTCATGTTTGGCCTTGACCCGATTTATGGGCTGGCTTTGATGATCGGGATGGTGGCGGTGGTGCCGACCTCCGATACGTTCGCCTCGGTCTTGATGGGCATCCCCGGATCATCGGCGTCTCAGGCTACGGTGCTGGATGGTTTTCCGCTGGCCAAGAGAGGCGAGGCGGCACGGGCGCTTTCCGCTGCCTTCAGCGCGTCTTTATTCGGCGGGTTGGTTGGCGCATTCTTTTTAACCTTTTTTATCTTGGTGGCCCGCCCCATTGTCTTGGAATTCAAGTCCCCTGAATTGCTGATGGTGTCGATCTTTGGCCTGTCCATGGTGGGAATTCTGGCGGGGCGTATTGCCTTAAAAGGCTTTGTCGCCGCGGGGTTAGGTATGTTGCTGGCCTCCATAGGCGAAGGGCCATTTAACGGCGAATTGCGGATGTCGAGTTATGATTATCCGTATCTTGTTGATGGTTTGAAATTGGTCATTGTTGGCCTTGGCATTTTTGCCATTCCTGAAATTGTTGCGCTTTTGCGAAAAGACCAAGCGATCGCTGACCGGGCGCCTTTAGGGGCGGGCTGGTTTCTTGGGGTCAAGGATTGGTGGCGGAATAAATGGCTCTCCATGCGGTGTGCGTTGATCGGTGTCGTGGTGGGTGTGATCCCCGGGCTTGGTGGGTCTGTGGTGGATTGGATCGCTTATGGCCATACCGTGCAAACCACCAAGGATAAATCAAAATTTGGTCAGGGCGAGATTCGCGGCGTTGTCGGCCCCGAAAGTTCAAACAACGCTAAAGAAGGCGGCGGCTTGGTGCCAACCTTGCTCTTTGGCATCCCCGGGTCGGGGTCTATGGCAATTTTCATCGGGGCGTTGTCGCTTTTAGGGTCGGGCGAATTGGAAGTTGGGCAATCGATGCTCAAAGACAATTTGAATTACACCTATTCGATTGTTTGGATGCTGGCCCTAGCGAATATCTTTGGCACAATTTTATGCATTGGCCTCTCGGGGCAAATCGCAAAGATCACGAGCATTCGCTTTGCTTTAATCGCGCCGTTTATTTTCATGATCATCGCCTTTGCCGCGTTTCAATCGGGTCAGGATTTGATGGATTTGGTGGCGCTTTTCGGCATCGGCCTGATTGGGATTTTGATGCGCCGGTTTGATTGGTCGCGACCAGCGTTTTTGATTGGTTTTGTTCTTGCTAATCCCGTGGAAAATTATGCCAATAACGCCAATCAGATTGCGGGTATTCGTTTCCGCGATGGCATGGAAGCTGGCCTTGCTTATATCTTCAGCCCCATTGTCTTGACGCTTTTGGTGATCACCATTGTTTCAGTGGTTGTGGGGTTAAGGCAATCCAAAAACATCATGGCGGAAGGGGCTGTATCGTCAGGTAAGAAACGCGCGCCTATGGTGTTCTTGCTGGCAGTATTGGGCTTTATCATTTTTGCCTTGGTCAATTTGGCTTCCATTCCTGATTATGCCTTTGTTGATGCGGTGTTCCCATTGTTTGTGGCGTCTGTCGCTTTTGTGGCGGGACTTGTTTTGCTGGTGCAAATGATGCTGAAGCCAGAAGGCGATGCGGTGTTTGCTGACCGTGCCACCGAAGCCGAAGAACAAGAAATGAAATTTAAACTCTGGCCAACTTTGGCGTGGTTCGGCGGTTTATTATTGGCGACCTCGATGGTGGGCTTTATTCTGGCGCTGGCTGGATTTTTATTGCTGTTCTTCCATTTCAGGGCGCAATTGCCACCGTTGAGAACGATTGTTTTATCAGCCGCAGGTGTTTTGTTTATGTGCGGCATGGCATGGCTGCTGAACCGTGATTTCCCGCCTGGGCTGTTGCAACATTATGTGACCTTGCCTTGGCCCCTAACTTAAAATGTTGACTTAAAAATTGACTGATAGACTTTTGATTTGAGGATCATCAGATGACGCAAACAGGTATTCCCTATTTCTTTATGCGGGGCGGATCATCTCGCGGGCCTTACTTCAATCGCCAAGACCTGCCTGAAGATCGTGATCATTTGGCAGAAGTGTTGATTGCGGCTGTTGGCTCTGGTCATCCTTTGAATATTGATGGTATCGGCGGCGGCAATGCTGTTACCACCAAAGTCGCTATGCTCTCCCGATCAGAAGATGATTGGGCTGATGTTGATTATTTCTTCGCCCAAGTCAGTGTTGAAGACAGGCTGGTTGATTACAAACCCACTTGCGGGAATATCCTATCAGGTGTTGGGTCAGCCGCCATTGAAATGGGATTAATCACCCCGAAAGATGATGTGACTGAGATCAAAATTCGTGCTGTTAATACTGGCGCGCGGGTGCTTGCGCGGGTGCAAACCCCATCTGGCCAAGTGACCTATGAAGGGGATACCGCGATTGATGGTGTTCCCGGCACTGCCGCCCCCGTGGAATTGAATTTTATGGATGTGGCAGGGTCTTCGACAGGGGCGTTTTTGCCCACTGGAAATGTCATTGACGAATTTGAAGGCATTGAGGTGACTTGTATGGATGTTGCCATGCCATTGGTGATCGCAAGGGCGTCTGATTTTGGTCTAACAGGGTCGGAAACCGCGGCTGAACTTGACGATAACCGTGATTTTTTTACCAAGATGGAAGCCGTTCGTATCGCCGCTGGACACGCCATGGGGATAGGCGATTGCAGCAAATCAGTAACGCCTAAATTTGGCTTGATGGCGCCCCATCAAGAACATGGCCATATCATCACCCGATATTTCATGCCGTGGAAAACCCACCCCACTATGGCGGTGACAGGCAGCCAATGTTTGGCCTCATGCGCATTGACCCCGGGGACAATCGCTGATGGTATGATGGCCACACCCAATGGCAAACCTGTGACCGTGACTTTGCATCATCCCATGGGGGAAATGGATGTGGTGGTTGATTATGATATTTCCGATGGCGTGTTTCAGCATCATTCCGCAGGGTTGATCCGCACCTGCCGCAAATTGGCACAAGGGCAAGTGTTTGTACCGTCTTCAGTATGGGCAGGGTGAAATGAAAGTTGCAGTTCTTGATGATTGGTTTGACACGTTAAGGCATTTGCCTTGTTTTCAGCATCTTGATGGGTTTGATGTTGATGTCTTTACTGATCACGTCACCGACACGGACGCTTTGGTTGAAAGGCTGAAACCTTATGATGCCATCACCTTGTTTCGAGAACGGACTGCGATCACGGCTGAATTGGTGGCGCAATTACCAAATTTGAAATTGATCTCACAGCGCAGTGTCTATCCGCATATAGATGTCGAGGCCTGCACCAATCATGGGGTCTTGGTTTGCTCTAATCTTCATGGCAGTACCCCGCCCTATGCCGCGGCGGAACATACTTGGGCGTTGATCATGGCGGGAATGCGTGATTTGCCTGCTCAAATGTCGAGTCTTCAAAAAGGCCAATGGCAAATTGGCGTTGGCAAGACTTTACATGGCCGCACCCTTGGTCTTTATGGCTATGGCCGCATCGCCAAGCAAGTTGCGATTTACGCCAAAGCCTTTGGCTTGAAAGTGGTGTGGTGGGGGTCTGAAGATGGCCGTGCCCGCGCCAAAGCAGATGGGGAAACTGTCGCCAGCAACCGCCACGGGTTTTTTGCTGACCTTGATGTCGTCAGCGTCCATGTCAGGATGAAGCCTGAAACCAAAGGGTTGATCACAAAAGAAGACTTAGCCGCCATGCGCCAAGATGCGTTATTTGTGAACACGTCACGCGCAGGGTTGATTGAAAAAGACGCTTTGTTATCCGCATTAAACCATGGCCGCCCAGGGAAAGCTGCCATTGATGTGTTTGATCAAGAACCGATCACTTGGGCTGATGACGCCTTGGCCTGCCATAAAAATATCATCGCAACTCCGCATATCGGCTTTGTCACCGAAGACGAACTGGAATTGCAATTCAGCGATATTTTTGAACAGGTGGTGGCTTTTCACCAAGGCGCGCCCAAGCATATGATTAACCCTGAAGCCTTGGGCTAGGGCTTTTTTTGAAACCGAAAGGCAATTGCCGGCATGGTCAGGAAGATCAAGATCACCCTGATGGTATGGTGAAAGGCGATAAAAGCGATATCAAAGCCAAAAATCACCGCCAGCAATGTGACTTCATAAAGCCCCCCCGGTACAAATGCCAACCAGACTTCAAGCACGGTGATCCCCAATCCATAGGCGATCAAGACTGCGGCGCTGAAATATAGCGTCAGGATCATGGTTGTGTTGATCATCGCATCTTTCAGATAGACCATTAATTCAGCAAATTTAACCTGTGCCAATCTTGCACCAACCCCGCCGCCAATGGCCAATTGCGCCAGCATGACAAATTCAAAAATGCGCGGAATATTGACAATGCCCAAAGCATGGCACCCCGCGCTTAACAAAACAGGGCCCAATAAATGCGGCATCGGCAGGCGGATAATCCGCCCTAATAAATAGCCGCCAATGGCAATCCCAATGAATGACAGCATTTCAACAAGGCTAAGGTCCAACAACCCCGGCATGGATTTGAGCAATTGGTTGGAGGCGATAACAGCATCCTGACCTTCGATTGCCGCCAGCAACAAAGGGGTGGAAATAAAGACAAAAGCCACCCTGACCAAATGAAAGAGGGCCACGATATAATCTTTTTCCACCATCTCACGCGCCATCACAATAGCTTCGGCTTGGCCGCCGGGGATGGCACATAAAACAGCAGTGACAGGCTTATATTTTCGCACCCGGGTTAAAAACATATAGCCAATCACTGAAACAATCGCTGTCACCACCATCATGGCGATCACCGTTGGGGCATAGGCGATGGTTCTGCCTATCAAATCACCTTGAAAAAAACTGCCGATAAAAACACCAAGCCCCAAAACCACAGGGATATGAAACCACCGCGCTACGCCAAGGTGAGGCTGTAAAGGTTTGATGGCACCGCCGATAAACCAGACCCCGAATAAACTGCCCATCAAAAATGGCGCCGGGACATTGAATTGTAAAAACAACCATCCTGTGATGGCGGCGATCGCAAAGGTCAGAGCCATTTTTTGAATATCAGTTTTGATCTTGGGCAGGGTGTCTTGAACGGGCATTTTAATCGATATCATTGGTGTTGATGGTCGCCATCAGGCGTAAGCGGGCTTCTAGACCATGCATCAGATGGGTTTTCATGGCGGCTTCTGCCGCTTCAGCATCACTATTTTGCAAGGCCTGATTGATGGCGTTATGTTCTTGCTGGATACTGGCGATGCGTTCAGGCAATGAATAGGCGGTCACCCCCAGCAAAATCAAAAGTCGAGACAGGCGGTCATAACTCTCGGTTAAAAATGGATTGCCAGCCGCCGCTAGAATGCTGGCGTGAAACTTTGAATTGATCTGTGCCAATTGATCAGGGGCGGCGCCTTTGTTGATCATTTGGTTTTCTTCTTGATTGATCGCATCAATAACGTTCTTTTCAGCAATGCTGGCACGTTTAGCGGCTTGATATGCCGCCATGCCCTCAAGCGTGGCGCGCATTTCATACAGGTTATTCACCGCGCTCCAATCCAATTGCCGGACACGGATACCATCATCATCATGGCTTAAAATCCCATCAGCCTTCAGCCCTGCCATGGCTTCCCGCAATGGCGTGCGGCTAACCGACAGTTGCTGGCCCAATTCGGTTTCGATCAATCGTGTCCCCGGGGGCAGGTCACGGGTTGCAATCGCGGCTAGGATCATATGCCGGATGCGTTGCGCCATAGCCTGTTTGTCGCCAAACCGTGTGGTGATCTCTTGCTGATATTGAGGCCAATTGACCATGGGAATCCCTAAACTTCTGGTTGACAGATATCACCTGCCCTCGTAACAGTATACAAATGTATACAGATAAAGACATCATTTTTTCAACCCCATGGGATGTGGTGGTTATCGGCGCGGGCAATGCAGGGCTGTGTGCCGCTATCACCGCTGCTGAAGCAGGATGTTCCGTCTTGGTGGTGGAAGCCGCGCCAAAAGACATGCGTGGCGGCAATACCCGCCATACCCGCAATCTGCGTGCCATGCATGATGAACCCACCGATGTGCTGACCGACGCTTATACATTTGAAGAATATTTTGATGATTTGATGCGGGTCACAAAAGGCATCACCAATCAAGAACTGGCTGAATTGACTTTGCGGGAATCAAGCGCCTTGACGTCATGGTTATCGGCAAGGGGCGTGCGGTTTCAACCCGCGCTTTCAGGCACGTTAAACCTAGGCCGGACGAATGCATTTTTCCTAGGCGGTGGGCGTGCGCTGTTGAACGGGCTTTGCCGTCATGCTGAAAATCTTGGCGTTCATTTGATTTATGATGCGCCTGTGGCTGGCCTTGAGATTGATGATGGATTCTGCCGTGGCTTGACCCTTGAGGGCGATGACCGTTTGATTAAGGCAAAGAAAACCATCACCACCGCAGGCGGATTTGAAGCCAATCTGGATTGGTTGGCCGAAGGCTGGGGGGATGCGGCGAAAAACTTTCTGGTGCGAGGAACGCCCTATAACAAAGGCCATATTTTAAAAAACCTGATTGACCAAGGGGCAAAGCCTGTTGGTGAATTGGATCAATGCCATGCGGTGGCGATTGATGCACGGGCACCGAAATATGATGGCGGTATCGCCAGCCGGATCGATGGTGTGCCGTTCAGTTTAGTGGTCAATAAAAATGCTGAACGATTTTATGATGAAGGCGAAGATTTCTGGCCAAAGCGTTATGCCATATGGGGACGTCTGGTGGCGGCACAGCCGGATCAAGTTGCCTATGCGCTGTTGGATAGTGATGGGGTGAAACGGTTTATGCCATCTGTCTTCACGCCGATCAGTGCCGATACAATCGAAGGCTTGGCCGAACAACTCTCCCTTGATCCGCAAGCCGCCGCCGCCACGGTTGCGGGTTTTAATGCTGCTTGCCCTGAAGGGCCGATTGACCAATCTATCCTTGATGGCAAAGCCACCCAAGGCCTGACCCCTGAAAAAACAAATTGGGCCGCGCCGGTTGTAAAACCGCCATTCTATGGCTTCCCGCTTAGGCCAGGCATCACCTTTACCTATATGGGGGTTGAGGTGAATGACCATGCCCAGATTATTTTCAATGATGGCAAACCTGCCGCCAATCTTTATGCCGCAGGTGAAATCATGGCTGGCAATGTATTGGGGCAGGGCTATCTAGCGGGGATTGGCATGACAATCGGCGGTGTCTTTGGCCGTATCGCAGGCCGTGAAGCCGCCCGAACGCTTAACAAATCAGTGGAACAAAACCCATGAATTTAGTTGATCTAGCCCAAGACAAAACCAGCCTTACCGATCAAAACCATGGTGATGTCGAGGGCCATGCCAGCCATGAAGAAACCCGCCGCATCATGCAGATTTGCAACGCCTGCCGCTATTGTGAAGGCTATTGTGCGGTTTTTCCCGCCATGCAAAGACGCCGTGAATTTAGCCTTAGCGATACCGCCTATCTGGCCAATCTATGTCATAACTGCGGGGCGTGTTACCACGCATGCCAATATGCCCCGCCCCATGAATTTGCTGTTAATGTGCCTCAAACACTGGCCGAACGCCGGATCGACAGTTACGCCGATTATGCTTGGCCACCTGCCATGGGTCGTGTTTTTGAAAAAAACGGTTTTGTGGTTTCACTTGTCATGGTCATCAGTCTGTCACTGGCGGTGGGATTAATGCTGGCGATGATCAACCCTGCATTGTTTTGGGGGGTGCATATCGGGGAAGGGGCGTTTTATAAAATCATGCCCCATACGGTGATGGCAGGGATACCGCTGGCGATTACCGCCTTTGTGATTGTCAGTTTTATCCTCAGTTGGCGCCAGTATTGGCGGGCAACAGGAATTAAATTTGGTGGCATCAGCGCGTTGTTTGATGCGTTTTCTGCCAGCGCCAGTTTACGCTATCTTGGCGGTGATAATGCGGGTGGCTCCCCGGGTTGTCCATCCAGCGATGACCGGTACAGCAATGCCCGTAAATATTACCATCACCTGACCTTCTATGGCTTTATGATGTGTTTTGCCTCAACATCTTTGGGGACGATTTATCATTACTTTTTGGGGCGTGAAGCACCTTATGGGTATTTTGAATTGCCTGTCTTATTGGGTACGGTTGGCGGCATTATTCTTTGTATCGGCACAGCAGGGCTTTGGATTGAAAAACGCCGTATGGACCCCGCCGTTCGGTCTTGGCGCAGTTTGGGCATGGATTATGCCTTTATCGGTCTGTTGTTTTGGGTCAGCCTGACAGGGTTGATATTGATAGCCTTGCGGGAAACGTCATGGATGGGGCTGACGTTAGCCATCCATCTGGGGTTTGTTTATGGTTTCTTTTTGGTCCTACCATTTTCAAAATTCGTCCATGGGCTTTACCGCTTTGCAGCACTGATCCAAAGCGCCAGTGAAAGCAAATCCCATTGAGTTCATAAATCAACAGGATAAGGCTTTCTTTTTATGATGGATGGGTCATAGTATTGACCAGTATAAATTCATCTAAAGGAACCACCTCATGTCAGAAAACCATACTGGTTCATGCCATTGCGGTGCTGTTGAATATCAAGTCACAGGGCCTTTTGCCAAAGGTGCTGTTTGCGACTGTTCGATTTGCACCCGAAAAGGGGCTGTTATGGTGATGGTTGACCGTGATAAATTAGCAGTCACCAAAGGTGCTGAAAACCTGACGGAATATCAGTTTAACACCAAAGCTGCGATCCATTATTTCTGTAAGACATGCGGGATTTATACCCATCATCAAAAACGTCGTGATGACAATTACGGCTTTAACATCGGTTGTGTTGATAGCCTTTCTGTTGATGACTTAGAAGAAGTGATGAAGATTGAAGGCAGTGCCTTCAGCACCGTCGAAAGTGAATAGGGGATATTATGTCTAAAGTTCTTCAAATCGTTATTTATGATAAAACTGCTTCAACTTTTCATATTTAATTTCAGTGATTTACAAGCACATAAATTAGGTGTGTTAAAAAGTGTGCAATATAATTTCTATTAAAAAAGAATTAACTTGATATCTACTTGAATTGTTCTTCTTATCGCATATCGACACTAAGCGATGAACAGAGGGAAATATGTTAAAATTTTACTATGCCAAAAACTCTGCTGCTTTTGCTCCGCATATTTTGCTTGAGGATATCGGAGCAGATTATGAGGCGGTGCAAATTGATATGCAATCAGGTGAGCAGCGTTCAGAGTCTTATCTGGCCATCAATCCAAAAGGCCGCCTGCCATCGCTAGTCACCGACAAGGGCATTCTAACGGAAACACCAGCGATCCTTCTTTATCTTGCTCAGATTTTTCCAGAACATAAATTGGTGCCTAACACCCCATTTGAGCTCGCCAAT
>Ga0255769_10003233_pt1 | contig 16650 bp, 21 predicted proteins | sample 041ome_9_FD_179637 | JGI IMG/M metagenome (GOLD analysis project Ga0255769, IMG submission 179637) | Coastal salt marsh microbial communities from the Groves Creek Marsh, Skidaway Island, Georgia - 041413US metaG (version 2) | ecosystem: Environmental > Aquatic > Marine > Intertidal zone > Salt... | reverse complement strand
ACGCACAGAAAGGTGTCGAGGTATATGTCTACAAGTAATTGGGAAGAGTCAAAAGCGAGGAGCGACTACCACTTCAACAAGTGGCACCGGGACACGGACTGTGTCCAGCACCTGGGCAGGTTCACGGGAGGTTGGCAGACCGAGATACAGTCGGTGATCGATGACGCCAAGCCACTGAACTGGGCCAACCGTAGGGAGGGCACGGGCAGGGAGAACACTAACATCAACGTGGAGGCGGAAGAGAATGACCTCAGGAACGCGGGTGCCGATCCCAAGATGACAATATACAGGGGACTGGCGGACTTCACCAAGTGTCCCACGCTACAGAGGATGACTGACTACTTCGCACTGGAACCAGTGAAATCCAAACTACACATACAGTTCACGGGCGAGGTGTTGAACATGCATATAGACAAACTGTATGACCTAGATGCTGATCCCAACAACGTGGTGAGGATCATGGTCATGCTACAGGACTGGGAGCCTGGGCAGTTCATAATGTATGGTAATGAACAGTTCGACAGGTGGCGTACAGGCGACATACACAAGTTCGACTGGCGGAACATACCACATGCGACGGCCAACGCCAGCAATCGGCCTAGGCCCATGTTGGTGGTGACGGGGGTGATGACCGATAAGACCAGGGAGATACTGGCTAGACCGATCAAGAAAAGAATATAGACACGGGCACACTATTAGTATAAAATAGTAGACACATGAACAAGAAGATATTCGCACAACTGCTGGCATACAGCCAAAACGATCTAGACAAAATAACACAACCATACATCCAAGAGACTTTCGGTGTGGAGGTGAAGAGATGTGAAACACTGGAAGAATACACGCAGGTCATCGACGACGCCTGTCTACACAAATACTTCTCAAAGTATTGGCAGAACGACATGAAGAAATGGAAGTACTCAGGGTTGGCGTTAGTGGATGAGGTCAACGGTCTGAAACCACGTGCGGTGTTGGACGTTGGCTGTGGTTACAACGAGTTCAAGGGCAAGATAGACAATCTCACAGGCATAGATCCCTACAATGATCGAGCAGACCTCGAGGTCAGCACACTGGATTTCAAAACAACACACAAGTTTGATGTGATACTGTGTCTTGGTTCCGTGAACTTTGGTAGCAAAGACAAGATCATAGCAGAGGTGGGCAGATGTGTGAACCTGTTGGCAGATGGTGGCACTATGTTCTTCAGGGTCAACCCAGGAATACAGCACGACCGACCCGAGGCCAAATGGATCGAGTTCTTCAGTTGGAACGTACCGTTCATCATAGAATTGGCAGATATGTTCAATCTACAGGTGTTGGACATCAGGGATGACACAAATTCACGCAAATACTTTGTTTATCGTAAGAAATTACAGTAGACTTATGCTAGAATTGTGCTACAATAAAGTGTAAATACCTACAATGCAAAAACACACTAGAAGTTTATTAGAAGAATTGAGCTCGATGCCCCTTAAGAAAGACAAGGAAGAGGTTGTAGAGAGCAGAGCATCACACATCCTTGAGAGTGCTATAAGATTAATGCACTACATCAGAGAGAACTTTGATCAAGACACGGCGTTTAAGTTAGAAAAGAAATTTAACTCAGCACTCAAAAACATGGATGCCAGCAAGTTCTCGAAGGGCGTGGCAAGAATAAAAGAGAACAAAGACATTAAAGAGAACGTACTGAAGATCCGAGACGGCGAATACCAAGAGGACTAACCAATGTTGATAGAAGATGTCCTTACTGAATTCAAGAGGACGCACCTAGAACACATCGAGGACATAGTGATCACCGATGGCCACGAGGGTGGTCGGGCTGTGGTGGAATACTTCAGGGGACTACTACTCACACTCAAAGGCACAAGCTCGGAAGCCGTGAAGGTTTCTGTGAAGTGGGATGGTGCACCAGCAGTGGTTTGTGGTGTCAATCCAGATAATGGAAAGTTCTTCGTTGGTACTAAATCAGTTTTCGCCAAAGCGGCAAAAGTAAATTACACAAAGAAAGACATAGCAAACAATCATGGCACGGATGACTTGGGGCAGAAATTACTCAAGTGTCTTGTACACTTAAAGAAACTGGACATGTCCGGAGTGTATCAGGGAGACCTACTATTCACAGATGAGGACATCACACGCAAGAACATAGACGGCAAGCCCAACCTCACATTCACACCCAATACCATTACATACGCTGTACCAGAACAGTCAGACCTAGGTACTCAAATAGACAGGGCCAAGGTGGGCATCATATTCCACACCACATACGTGGGAGACTCACTGGCCGGCATGAACGCACAGGCGGGTGCGGACGTTGACTCGTTCACACGATCGCCGGACGTGTTCTTCGACAACGCCACCTACAAGGACGTGTCAGGATCAGCCAAGTTCACGGATGCGGAGACCAAGCAGTTCTACAACGGCATAGAGAAACTGGAGGCGCTGTTGAACAACGTGCCAAGGAATCTCGCCAGCGTGTTGGGACAGAACACAGACTTCGTGCTCATGTTCCAGATGTATATCAACGCAATGGTCAGGGAAGGCAAACTGCCCAACGATGCCAACAAGTTTCTACAGGGATTTAAACAATTCTACATTGATAGGATGCAACAGCAGATGTCCGGGCTCAAGGCACAACGGGCACTTGCTCTCAGACAGGACAAGATCAAACAGATGCCCATATTCCTCAACAGGGCCAAGAAGCCACTACAGGCCATGCTCACATTCTACAGGGCAGTGCAGACTATGAAGTCGTTCGTGCTGAGAAAGATGAACCAGGCCATGGCCATAGGTTCATTCCAGCAGACCGATGGCGGATTAGAGGTAACGGAACCGGAAGGGTTCGTGGCAGTGGACAAGTCGGGCAGTGCCGTCAAGTTGGTAGACAGGTTGGGATTCTCACGCAGGAATCTAACAGCGGTCAACAAGTTCAAGAATAACTAATAGTAATGAAATCCAAACCATTCCCTATTACGCAAGGTATCCCGTGCCAGTTGAAGTGGAACCACTCCACTGTGTTCCTGACCATGGGTACAACTGCCAGTTGCCATAGGGTCACACATGATCCCTACGAGTTTAAGGACAACAAGATGAACTTTCATAACATCAAAACTAAACTAGAAGCAAGAACAAAAATGCTGAAAGGTGAATGGCCTGGAAGAGGTTGTGAACATTGTAAAAGCACAGAGGATACCGGAGGACACTCTGACAGGATGTCACACTTGGACATGCAAGGGGTGACAGCACCAAAAGAACTCGAGAAAGATACTACAGCAGTCAACGTAACTCCTACACAGTTGGAGATTTACTTCAGTAACACATGTAATCTCAAATGTATATACTGCAATTCCAAATTTAGTTCAACTATCGATAACGAGAATAGAATACACGGACCATTCGGCTATGGCTTTGAAAACAACAAAGGAAGACCTGTCTGGTTATACGGCAAGATAGAAATCAATCCCAACATAAAGGAAGACACTGACAAACTGTTCGTGTGGTTGGAAGAACACATACACGAATTAAACAAAGTGATGATACTAGGAGGAGAACCATTCCTACAGAAGGAAACAGAAAGGATGGTGGAATTACTAGAAAGAACGTCCAATCCCAATCTTACACTGGTCGTGTTTTCTAACCTTACAGTCGACACAGACAGGGTACAAAAATGGCTGGCAAGGATGTGGAGTTTGGTAGAGCAAGGTAAACTTAATAACCTACAGGTCGTAGGCAGTCTTGACTGTTGGGGACCGCAGGCAGAGTACGTTAGGAACGGGCTAGACCTTAAGAAATATGTTGCAAACTTTGAATTCATTCTAAATAAAACAAAGATCACCCCTAGTATCAATAGTGCCTTAATGGCACTCACAATACCAACACTACCGGATCTTATTAAACAGATGAACACATGGTCAAAAATAAGTGAGGTGTATTGGAGTGGAATGAAGGCTGGAGATGCCGGCCGGCCATACCTTAATCCCACTATATTTGGAAAGGACATTGTTCCTTTGGGTCTACAAAAGGCTATTGATATTTTTGAAACTCACGGAAACGCAATCAAGGAGGCACAACTCAACAACCTCATAGGAATCAAGACCGAGTGTGAAAAATCTGCACCTAATTTATGGGACCAAAAAATGCTGAGAGGCTACATCGAGGAACTAGATCGTAGGAGAGGGTTAGACTATAAGAAATTGTTTCCTGAGATTGCCGCTTTATTCAAAACCTAAAAAATCACAAACAGATTTCTGTGCTTCTTTTTGATATGCGGACTGCGACCAGAAATGATCATGGTTATGTTTTCTCAAATTCTGCGAAGATAGATATGCATCTCGCCAATTAAAATTTTCTAGGCTTTCTATAAGTTCTGTTATTTTATCAATTCTTTTTCTAATGTCTGTTTCTAGATCATAACTTTCATCAAAGTATTCTCCAAATGTTCTAAACCCAATCTCCCTAATTTTCTGCAGGTAAAGTGGATTTCCAAGCACTATAAAAAAGTGTCCACACAATATTGGCTTCCACAACTTCTCTGTTATGAAAATTTCGTTGTTGTAGTTTGTCTCACTTATCAGAGAGCAGGCAGTGTGTTCGTATGGTTTGACATATATGTCTTGATCTTTACCGTATTTTGGATAGTTGTTTGGGTCAACCCCTGGTAGTTCGTATTCTGGATTCAGTCGAGCTGGTTCCTTCAGTCCAAGAAAAGATGTGAGACTGTTGTTGAGTAGTTGTTTACCGGTGAGTGCATTCCACAACCTTATCCTGTGTGGCCTAGGCTGTTTGTTTAGATAGAGATATTCATATGGTTTGTGTGAGTGATCACACTTAAAATTTTTCCCTTCATATTTTTGCCTCATGAAAAACCAAAACCACGCGGTGCCTCCGACCCATTTCTTGTATTCGTATTTTTGGAGGACATCATAAATCTTAGACCCAACTATATTTTCTTCACTCTCCCATGGATTTGCCAGTATGAATTTGAATCCGTTCTGTTGAAGAAGATCCATTCTATGGTGAAGTTGCGAAACAAACTCCGAATTGTCCACATACCCGTCTTTGTGATCAATGATACAAAAAAGCTCGTCATACCCGTCCCACTCGTAATTGTGAAGATTCCAGTAACTGGGCTCAAATGTAAACTCCACATGACTGATGCCTGCACTCCTAATGAAATTTTCAAAGTATAAGTGTTGTCCGGAGAACATCAGATCAGTGAGAATAAAAATCTTCTTCATATGTGCTATAAATATCCTTATGTTAACACCATTTCTTAAGTATGTATCTGAGGGCAAGGTCATAAGACGACATAGTGATTTAGAGAGGTTCACCTTCCCAGAGGTGACAGAGAGAATATACCTCAGCCTATTGGCACTTTCGGTGCTGAGCCAACAGCAGAACACCCGATCATTCGCACACAACTACGGCGCACAGACCATGAGCTACGGCACGTTCGATCGCGTGAGGATGGTGCACAACGACCTGGCCAACATGATGGCCATAGTGTCAGGTGATCCAGATATAACCAAGAAACTCAAGAACAAGAACCAGGCACAGGCCATGAGGCAGAGGCAACCGGTGCCAGTAATGGCGGTGCGCAGGTATCTGAGGACCTGGGAGGACCACTATCGATTCCTCACACAACTGGAGAGGGCACTGAACATAACGGACGCCAACTACAGGAACATCAGGAGGAGGGTGGCCGACTTCACGAACCTGGACGACAAGACGCGGGCCAACACGATAAAAAACCTACAACAACTGTTGAACAACAAGTTGCCCAACACGGACATACAGAGGAAATTCAAGGAGTTATGATAGATTTTTTCAAAAACAGAACCATCGCTCCCACATGGGATGAAAAAGTGGGAGACTACTTTGCCAATGATTCGAGCGAATTCTATAGGGTAATAGCAAACATAAAAGGTGAGTGGAACACCAAACCAGAGATCACAGATTTTTACGAATCTAAAAATCCTGGTGTTTTGGAACAAAACGCAAAATACAATCAAAATTTAAAGACAAGATTTGATCCAATGAAATTAGATGGTAAAGAATCCGAGTACCAATCTCTGATCAGGGCCACAGGACTGGATATAGTTGAATCATTTATACACGTACAGAGACCAGGACAGATGACAGTGATGCACTACGACGGCGCAAGGTGTGAGGGCAAGTTAGATTACATGACCGAGCAACAAAAAAGGAAGACGGTTATCAAACTTTTCATTTTCCTTGATGATTGGAAACCAGGACACGTGACATTAATGGGTAGTGACCATTTCGTAAAATGGAAGAAAGGTGATGTGTTTTGGTTTGACTGGCCTAATCTGCCACACGGCACGGCAAACTTTGGTTTAGTTCCTAGGCCACTTTTGTTTATTGTAGGTACTAGGACCGCGAGATTCGACAGCATTTTCAATAGTAATGAAAAAGTAAGGTTACAGGTATGACGAGAGAGAAATGTAACAGATGCAACTGCGACACACACTGCGACGAAGACAGGTGTCCCAACTGTGAGAACTGTGAAACCTGTGACTGCTTTGGTTGTCTAGCAAAAGTATCAGGGGATGAATGAAATGATAAGATACATCTGTGAGAAATGTGGGTGCGAACAGCACTGTGGAAAATCCTGCACCGAGTGCCAGGACTGCCCGGACTGTGACTGCAAGGAGTGTGGTGACAAAAGAAAATAGTTTCTGGGTACTGTACTCATACCACGACAAACCAACATACCTAGAGGAGGCTGGCAATGGACAGAGCCTACAGAGGGATGCCAGTTTGAAATATGTGAAGAATTGGAGGACGGCGATCGATGTAGGTGCCAATGTGGGTGAATGGACAAGGCCCCTGACCAAGAAGTTCGATCACGTGATCTGCTTTGAACCAAACCCCAACTTCAGAGAGTGCTTCAACAGGAACATCACAGAATCAAACGTGACCCTGTATCCATATGGGTTGAGCACACACGCACACACGGCCGAGCAGGGCACCAATCACACACATCTCAACTATGTTATTGGAGACACTACTCCTCGTGATGGAGACATCGAATGTCGATCCCTTGACAGTTTCGATCTCACTGATGTTGACTACATCAAGATCGACGTGGATGGGTTCGAGATTCCTGTGCTCCGAGGTGCACAAGAGACCCTGAGGGAAAACAACCCTGTGATCAACATAGAGATGAAGGAACGTAGGAGGCCCAAGATAGTCGAGGAATCTAGGAGAATACTGCGGAATATGGGATATAACTGCCATTCACGTGTGAGAAGTGACGAAGTGTGGCTGAAACCGTAATATTACAGCATAATTTACCAAACAGATCCATAAATACATTTAACTTGATGCCTGAGCGGCATCATAGTCATTTAAATCAGATAAAAAGGAGGATTAAAAATGGCAATTAGTAAAAATAACTTCTCACTAAACCAAAACTACGAAGTTGGTTCAGTAGATGTAAAGTTCTTCACAGTAGACTTTATCAACACTATGGCGTCTGAGACAGGTGATGTATCATCTGGTTCAACAACTGCTGGTATCGATCTTGTGAGAAACACAATCAACCAATACGTGACTATCTTAGCAGAAGGTCCATTAACTGACTCTGGAACACAGAAAACTTTCATGGTTAGAGCGGACCAATTAGACGACTTGTCAGCCACTACAACTTTAGCGGCTTTACAAACGGCTATCAGAGCGTTAGATGAGTCTTCAGCGGCTTACCCTAACATCCAGGCTGACATCACAAGTGCTACAGTGACAGAAACCAAACTTGGTATCTTGACTGCGGCGGCTGTAAGTTAATAGTCTACCGTAAGGTAACACTTTACCAAAAGGGCGGATCTTTAATTAGGTTCGCCCTTTTTTTGTGACTTAAATATCTCTATGCACGAGTACAGAGTACACACCCTAGTGGACATCACGGAGAACGGCAACCTCAAACAACCGTTCCCGTTCAAGACCAAGTCGGGGGAGATGATACATGACCGACATTCCCTGGCGGTGGCCCGGGACCAGAACTCAAACTTCAACACCATGTTGCAACTGCTACAGATGAGGGGGAACATCATGTGGGAACTGCCACCCCACAGGATCACCGACACCATAAGGAACCACGCGTTCGGATCATTCTACGAGGGCACACAGACCACGTGGCACTTCCAGTTCTTCACGGAGCAGTCGGGCATATATGGTGACGAGCAGGATCCCACAGCGCAGTTGGTGGAGGACTTCCATCACGTGCCCATAGTGAGCTTCTGCAAGGAGACCGTGACGTTCCCACTCAGCACCTTCGACACGCAGGACCTCCGCACTTTAAACACGTACTTTTCGTACGCCGGGCCCATAGATAAATAATTGTACATTAAGGCACAAGAACAAAAACACATTACTAAGGCTCATACAGGCAATGCGACAGGCACAGTTCCAGGCTATAGGCGAAGAGATCAGAGAGATCAAAAAGGAATTGAGAGAATTTATAAGACTTATGAGTACAACAGAACTAGAGAAAACGAACTTGGAAGCACACGTGGACCTATGCGCCGAGAGGTACAAGGGACTTCACGACAGGCTTTCTGCGATCGAGATCAGACTGGCCAAGATGAACGAGGACATGAGTGTCAGCCATAAGTCAACAACCAAGACAATCATAGCAACGGCAGGCACAGTGGTCGCGGGCTTACTATCAACGGTGGTGGTGATCCTGATGAAGATGCCGGGCTAGTCCCAACCAACACATGTTCATACAGATAGCACCCAGGGTAAAGGTATATGCGACCGACTCCGACATGGAGTTCATAAGGTCACACTCACACGATTCCTTCAGGAGTGACCAACTCACACCCGAGGATGCTGACCGCGCCAAGCGCCTGGCCGACAAGGCCATATTCGTCAGGAAGAAACTTGACACCGGAGTCCAATATGCTTTAAATAGGAAGATAAGGATTGTCCGGAATGAGTGGAAAAAATAAATCAGAACTGGTAAAACAGATCGAGGCTTACGGCCTCAAGAACAAGTTGGCGGACCTCGCACGACGTGAAGAAGCCCGAAGACCGTTCCGACATTTACCAAAGCAGTTCTCCAAGGGCATCCTGATCGGCAACATAGCCATCGTGCCCAAGAAGTACACTGGCACCAGATACGTGTATGTCATAGCGGACATGATGGAGGCACGGATATTGCACGAGGACATCAACCTAAAGCAGACCGCCATACTGGTAGCACACTACCTGGCGGACGGCAAGTCAGTGCCAAGAAACATACTGGAACTGGACACCAAGTTCGCAAGCCAACTGTTCGACATACAGAACGCCAAGCGCATGATTAGGGAGGCGCAGAAAGACGAGGACGAGCTGACAGAGGACGTGTACTGGGACAGATTGGACGTCGCAAACCGCCTAGCGGACGAGTGCAAGTCAAACATACAGCGGATCTTTAATGACACGTTCGGAGCATAGATAATAAATAAACACAGTATGAAGAGCTTAGACCTTACAAAACCGATCACTACTGAGTCATTACTGAAAGAATTCGAATCCAGGTTCAACCAGACCATGGATCTCGCACAGTTCACCAAGGAAGAACTGGAGGACTACGCCAATCACGTGAGGACCAAGATACACGAGATCACACAGAACACGCACTTCGGCAGGGAACTGAAGGACGACCGGTACCAGAAGAACCAGATGATGCTGGACATCATCAACCGTGCCATCAGCGAACGCAAACTGGCCGAGTACGGTGGTAACACGAATGACCCAATGACCAAGGTGGCAACAACGGCACTTTCAGCAAAAGCGAAACTGGACAAGGGACAGGCACTGGACCAAGAGGAGAAGAAAGTGGTACAGAAAATAATGACCAAAGAGGGCGTGGAAGAACAATCAGAATTAATTTTAGCGGCCAAGGACATGATGGACAAAGTCACAGGTTTCTTGGAAGATCTAGCATCGATGAAGACAGAGGGCATGTTAGAACTAGCAGACAGAATCAGAGACGAGATGGGCGCCGACAAGGCGGACGCATTTCTACAGAAAATCCAACCAGCGATTGAACAGGCGGAAGCCACTTTAACGACTACTCGACAAGAGCTAGACAACGGTGTAAGAATTTTGACCGGAGAAGAAGTGGAATCAGACCCTATGGGCGCCGATGACACGATGGCAACGGATATGGACACAGACCTAGACTCACTGGACTCCGAAGGTGGAGAAGAGACAGACGAGTTTGGGGCCTCTGATGCCGCGGCGGGTGGAACAGAACCAGAAGGCCGTGAGCAGAGAGAATCAAGGGAAGTGTTCGAGGCTTCCAACAGGCTTTACTCTAAACTAGCGGGGAAGTAATCCCGTGAGATTCTTCGAATTCAACAAGTCAGACAGCAACCTAGAGTCAGCGATCATCAACGTCCTAATGAACATGAGGGGCGACGCGGACGACAAGGACCAACCATCAGACATCAGCATGGACGCGGTCAAACAGATCATGAGCAACACCGGATACCCAGCCTTCAACTATGACGTGTTCAAGAGGATATACGACCAGGATGGTGATCTCAAGAACGTGGTGGCGGACTTTGACCAAGAGAAGATAGTGATCAAGACCGACCACGAAGCAGAGAAGGATCCCGCCATGGACTACGACGATCAGGGATCGACCGATGTTGTCAAGAAGATGGCCAGGTCGGCCATGAACAGACGTAAGTAGTCTATAGTTTAATAACATTATGAATAATAGTCTTTGGCAGGTAACTCTTAAATCTACGAGCAGAGGAATTTACAATAGGTCCCAATTTTGGGATAAGCCAATAGTAGTTTTCAACAGCGCATCTTTGTGTGGTTTCACAAATCAATTAATAGATTTTGAAACGCTCTATCAATCAGGCAAAATAGTTCCTATAGCCATTCCCACAAATAACTTTGGCAGTCAAGAACCAGGAGATACCACGGAAATCTATCAGCACTATGAAAGGAAATATAATGTTACCTATCCTATAGTGGACAAAGCAACCATAGAACATGATTTTTTTAAAGTCTTCGGTAGCCCAGAATGGAATTTTAACAAGTGGCTTTTTGACAGTAAACATGTTTTTGTCCAACGATTTGATTCAAAGACCAAACCCATGGATCTAGTTGAGTATGTCTAAAACATTCTGCACATTTCCATTCCGACACCTTTACGTGGAAACAAACGGAGGTAAAAAACTTTGCTGTATGCCTAACGAGTTCATAGAAAAGGATGATGGTTACAGGCATTATCGTATGAAGGATGGCCTCATGGCAGGGTGGAACGGCGAGTACATGAAAGACGTTAGACTGAAGATGCTCAGAGGTGAAGAAGTCAGCGCATGTAAAAAATGTTATCTGCTAGAATCACAAGGGCAATTAAGCCTTCGACAGAACGACGGACTTGAAAATTCAGAAAAATACATCAAAAACTGTAACTCCGATGGTACAATAGATCAGATGCCTGAAAACATTGAACTCCATTTTGGAAACGTGTGTAACCTAAAATGTAAGATGTGTAGCCATTATTTTTCACACATGATAGGCAAGGAACTGCTATCAGTACAAGAGAAAGATCCTGAGTTTTTCCGATGGATACAGGAGCAAGGTGGTAATGTCAACAACTGGGCCACGGGTGACCTATCAGAAGTTTATGACTGGTTCAAAGATAAAGATGTTCTCGAGAAGACTTTTGAAGACATACATCAACACGTGACAACAATACGTGTGATAGGAGGAGAGCCTACTATCATACCAGAGTTCTGGCAGATGTTTAGTTATCTATCATCCAAGGGTTCACTTAATCAAAAACGCATGATAATCACAACAAACGGAACCAACACCAATCCCAAAATGACGGAATGGTTCAAAGAGACAGGAAGAGTCGAGATAATGATAAGCCTTGATGCATTGGGGGACAGGAACAGGTATATTAGATACCCTTCTGACTGGGACGCCATCATGAAAAATATATCAAAATATCAGCAATTATCTTTAGAAAATAGCCACATACAATACTTTATTGCTCCAACACCACAGATACTTAACATTGATCAACTTACCGAGATGTGTTTATTTTTCCAGGACAAAGGACATCCTGTGAACTTTAATCCTGATGTTGTCAGTCCAAAAATTCTTGATTACAAATATTTCCCAATGGAGTATAAAAAGTTTGTTATTGAAAAACTTAAAGAGAAATTATCTTTAGTCAAAAATAAAAGGGCTGTGGAAAAGATAAGCAGAATTATTGATGTGCTAAAGATAGAAAAAAATGTAGACGAGGTACAACAAAACATAAGAAATTTTGTAAAATATAATGATTTTATGGACGGATTCCGTAAAACGGATTCATGGCGTGTCCTAATGCCCTACCTCTCGGAAGTTTTAGATAAAAACCTATAGGTGCTTGATCAATCTGTGTATCTGAGGATATATCTTAGAATAATCGGTTCCCCTTCTTCGATCTAGTTCGTCAAGATAAATTTTGAATTGCTTCTGTCGTCCGAGATCCGGCGCTCTCTGTTCGAACTCATTCAAAACTCCACTCATGTAATTTTTGTAATGAACTTTTACAGTGTCGTCGTAACCATTTGTTTTTGTGTCAAACGATTCGACTGCCTCCCTTAACCCCCACTCGTTTATTTTACCTCCAAAAATACCCGGATAGAGATATGGTCTGGGTCCTATGTCGAATTGATTTGCCTTCATCATGCTCCAATATATTGGTTTTATCTCTTTAGACCATTTGTTTATGTGTCTCACCATCTCCGGCATGCCAGGCACTGCTGTCACAGTCAGTGCTGAATTGATACCTTGCTCAATGTCAGTGTTGTGTAGTATGTGATTGAAATTTTTTAATGCCAATTGTAGATCTAATCCAGTGCGTACATATTCTCCTTCCACACCAAACGCATCACAACTGAAGAATATCTGTATCTTGTCCAACCTTCCGGATTTTTGTAGTCGGTCAAGTCTATCTATCCACCCCTTAAACCTTTCATGTTCCACGTTGTGGTTGCTGAACAATACCAACGTTAAATCTGGATAGTTGCCTTTCTCCAGGAACTCTATGAACCTGAATGTTTCCTTCTGTAGGAACGGCTCTCCTCCCATCACTAATATTTTGTGTAAGTTGTGTAGATTTTTTTCAAACCATTTGAACAACATTTCGGTATGATATTCTATCTTTGGATTTATTTTAAAATCGTCAGCATCAAGCTCAACTCCCTCTTTTTTAAAAACACCAAACCTTTTCTCTTCTTGATGTATTTGTGAACTATAATGTGCCGCACAATATATACACCTCTGATTACATGTGTTCCCCCAATAGACTTCTAACTGTCTAGGAGTAACGTCAACTGCTTCTAGATCAGTGTCTAGTTCGGGGGGTGCCGTGGTTCCTTCTAAATTTAAATGTATCATCCTGTCTGACGTGCCTCCGGCTTCCTCAATGTGTTTACAGTGCTCGCATCCGCGACCTGGCCATTCACCACGCAACATCTTACGTCGTGCTTCCAGTTTGGCTGGTAAGTTGTGGAAGTTAAGTTCACCGTTCCTTATTTCCATCGGATCGCCGGCGACCCTGTGACAGCTCGCACTCACACCATCTGTGAGGTAGACCGTGCTGTGCGTCCATTTGAGTTGACAAGGTAGTCCCTTTTTTATGGGGAAAGGTTTTGGAGGTTGCTTAGATATTCCCATTGTAGTATAATTATCTATATGAAAATACCAAAGGATGTCCTTGTGGATAAAGGAATCAACTATAACCAAAAGTACCCATATGGTGAACTCGCAAGAGTAACAAAAGATCGCAAGAGACACTACGAGACGCCAGACGGCAGGCAGGTGCCCAGTGTGACAACGGTGCTCAGTGCCACCAAGGACATGACACATCTGATGGAATGGCGAAAGCGTGTGGGCGAACAGGAGGCACAGAGGATCAGCACAGAGAGTGCAAACATAGGAACCGTGATGCACCGTAGCCTGGAGCGGCACGTGAAAGGCGAGGACAGGACTCCAGGTTCAAATCTCATACAGCAGAAGGCACACCAGATGGCCAATGTGATCATAGACAACGGATTAAACGATGTGACGGAGGTATGGGGATCAGAGGTTTCACTTTACTACCCAGAACTGTACGCGGGCACCACGGACCTGGTGGGAGTGTTCAAGGGCGCACCAGCCATAATGGACTTCAAGCAGTCGCGAAGGTTGAAAAAGAAGGAATGGGTAGAGGACTACTTCCTACAACTTGTTGCCTATTCAGAGGCGCATAACAAGATGTATGACACACAGATCAAGACAGGTCGTATATTCATCTGCACACAAGCCAATGAGTACCAGACATTCGAGATAGACGACTACGACAAGTGGACGGGCAAATGGTACGCAAAACTGGAGCAGTACTACAAGAAGATACTGTAATAAATGGGACAGAAAAAAATTATCATTTATTTTGTGCCTGGAGGTTATGGACATTTCCTCGAGGGATTGCTTAATAAAACATTAAAAGCACACGAAGATAATTTGAGTGATTTCCATTGGATTGATAAAACATATTCAGATATTGTTTTTGAGAAAACACACGACATGGAAAAAGAATCAGATGAATTCCATATCAAAGTAACATTTAATGAAAGTAATTCAGATCTAATAAACCGAAATAAATGGATAAAATGGCCCCAAAATTTTGAACAGTCTAAACAAGAAGCCTTCCCAGACTCAAATAATATTGATGAAATTACAAAAGAAATTGTGACGAAATCACATTTTAGATCCTATCTACTTAAAGACATGGACAACTGGAATAAGAAAGTAAATGAACAAACTGTGGAAATTCCTTTTAACTTTTTTTTACTAAAAAAAGAAGAGTGGATTATGGAAGCCTCAAAAATTTATGATCGGTGCCAAATAAATTATGATATAGATTATGTTCAAAAGGCTTATTCTATATTTCAAAATACTCAAAGCACCATCTTAACCGATGATCGTGAAAATAAATTAAAAGAATGGAAGGATAAAGATATCATAGAAAAATCTAATATAATAAGTGATTTTTATTTTCATAGATTTTTTAAAAATGATAAACCAATACCGCCATCACCATCTGGGTTATATTCAAATACGTCAGAAATGCTCGCAAACTGGGTTAGTGTTTTAGATAGTACTAATGGAATTTTAAAAAATGATTAATGTTGACTCGTGGTCCCCATTGAAGGAGATTTGGTTGGGAGATTGTTATCCAAGAGAGTTCTATAATCATTTAGACAGCGACGTTCAAGATTGTTTCCATGAAATAACCGAAATAACTCAACAAGATTTAAAAATAATACAATCTAAGTTAGAAGAACTCGGAGTAACAGTTAGAAGACCTTTTTATGATAATGTTGAGCATTATTTAAAAAACGGACAATTAGAAAAACCTCATATAACACCAAGAGATTTTTATTTTTCACACAATGATAAACTTTATTTTAAAGACAATTTTTGGGGTGATAGGCCATGGTACGCAACTACTCATTTATATCAACAGGAAAAAACAATTAATGTTGAACATAGACTCCCGTTTGATCTAAATGTATCGGGTTCAAACATTGTAAAAGTGGGCAAGGATTTATATTTTGATTTACATCATGAAAATAAAAGCAAAGAAACAGTAGTTGAGTTGTTTAAACAAAAAGTACATCCATACTTTAAAGATTTTAGATGCCATTTGTTGTTTAATGGCGGACACTTAGACGGGTGCTTTACCATATTAAAACCTGGGTTAATATTAGCATCTAACTATTTCGATGATTATGAGAAGACTTTTCCAGGATGGGAAGTAATAAATTTGGACAAACCTGAATTTCAGAACTTTAAGAAACCCAACGAAGGTTTTCATGCCGCACAACATTGGTACGTTCCTAATGATAAAACAAACAATTCTTTCAATGAGCATATCATAAAATATGCTCTTGATTGGGTGGGTAACTTTAAAGAAACTTTCTTTGATATTAATTGTTTGATTGTGGATGAAAAAAATGTTTTGATGTTGGGAGAAAACGAACATCTTTTTAAAACCCTAGAAAAAAAGGGTATAAATGTCCATACAGTACCATTTAGAGCACGTACATTTTGGGATGGTGGATTACACTGTCTTACTGTTGATATTCTGCGTGATTCCACGCTTGTTGATTACTTTAATTTTAAAGAAGATTTAGTCATCTATTAAAATAGGTTTATACAATAGGTTACTAATAATATAAATACTGCTAAATTATGCCGATAGTACAGATTTCAAGAATACAGCACAGACGTGGAAAACGAACGGATCTACCGCAATTGGCCGCGGGTGAACTGGGATGGGTCATAGACGAACAGAGACTTTTCATAGGAAACGGCACGGTGGCGGACGGCGCCCCAGCAGTGGGTAACACCGAGATCGTGACCTCCGGCAGTTCAGCGTTCACCACGGCACTCACACATACCTACAAGGGATACCTAGGAGATGCCACTCCCATAACGACAGGAGCATCGGGAGACGTCACGAGGACATTACAGGCTGTACTTGACGATCACGCATCGGTCAAGGCATTCGACGCCAAGGGTGATGACAGCACCAATGACACGGCGGCCATACAGAGGGCCATAGACGAATTATACTCA
>Ga0255769_10003231_pt1 | contig 16658 bp, 40 predicted proteins | sample 041ome_9_FD_179637 | JGI IMG/M metagenome (GOLD analysis project Ga0255769, IMG submission 179637) | Coastal salt marsh microbial communities from the Groves Creek Marsh, Skidaway Island, Georgia - 041413US metaG (version 2) | ecosystem: Environmental > Aquatic > Marine > Intertidal zone > Salt... | reverse complement strand
ATTATTTAGATTTCTTTAATGATTATTTTTTATCTAATGTTTGTCCAACTTCCGGTTGGTTTAGAATCAGCTTTATCTATCCTTGGTAGGAATATAACAACTCAAATATAGTAGGTCAGAAGAGCCTCTTCCATTTGACTATTCCATCTCTTTTTATCTATCTCGATTCCCAACTCTTGAGCCAACCATAGACCCCGATTCCACGCATCAACCTCGTTCATGAATTGGTACATATTGTACTCCTTAGGTTTCTCCATATCATCTACTCTTTTGTAATGATTAGGTCCATATTCAGAATCATCTTGAAGGACGTGTCCTGCCTCATGAAGTAGGACGATTAATCCATTCTTTTCTAAGTTATAATTGTGGTGGATACAAATGGTTTGCTCATCATCGGTTTTGATATAACAGGTAACCGAATCAATCATTACCTCAACATTAAAATCTGTCAGGTAATCTACTACTTTTTGGAAGTTTTTTGGATAGGATTTCATTGAGATTTTTGGTTTAATCTTTCGAGTAATACCTGAGTTCTTCTTCTATGAATCTCTCTCATTTGTTGTTGGTTTCTCCAACTTCTATCTTCATGAGCTAATTCAGCTCTCATTTCTCTTTCTTTCCAAAGTCTATCTTGATATCTCATAAATTTAAGGGGTTTAATTATCATTAACTCAACACTCTAAACCTACGAAATAATTTTATTAATGTCAAGTAAATTTTTGTAAATATTGTGCCCTTAATTTGTTATAGAAAACCCTTTCGGCTTGAGCATAGTGAGTTTGACGTTGTAAATCTTCTAAGAAAGAGATTCGGTTTTTCCACATTTGTTTTCCTTTATTGGTCTGTGCTTTCTTATACTCTCCTACTGCCCAATCTAAGAGTATCTTGACTCCCCATCGTTTATCTTCTGTCAGGATATAAACCTTGGTGTTCATCTTCGAATCATTCGGTAGATTGTATGAATAACTGCAAGAGGCCAGACCATTGTAACTAATAATCTTTCGGGGTTGGTGAATTGCATTTCTTCGGGTTGGGTTTTTTGTAGAATTATATCATATACCCAAGTGATACTAACTCCTATCGTTAGATATATCAGAAAATTTTGTAACATGCTCTTTTTTATAGTGATTTTCGAAATACGATTTGGACATCAGATGTCCTCTCAACAAAGTGTTGTTTGTTGATGCTTCTTGAAAGGTTTCATAGTAGAGTACGGTTTCTCCTCGTACTATTACCCAATTTTTTTCCATATGTAATTGTTTCTTCATCTCTTCATATGCCTAAACAATCTTCATCATTCTCCCAGTCGATATCAATCTCATCAGGATTGATAACATTAATTCTATCCGCGATGAACGTGGTAGTGGTAGATAAGATGAAGAGTGCAAATGCCATAACACGAGTTGCTGCCATGTTTACGTATTTCATTCTTCGGATTGGATTAGTATATTCACTCATATATATAAACATATTTGTATATTTATCACAGTTTTACGTGAAAAATAACAATTTATTAATTTATTTTATCGCCGATGAAAAAATCATGTAGAAAAACTGGCGTTTTTTCTCCTACATAAGTGTTGAAAACATTGAATTCTGCATAATCCATTGCATCAATCAAATCCAACTCTAAATCCTTCATCAAAATCTGAATTACTTTCTCCCTTGAATAAAATACGATACCAGTATCTTCCTGAATCCCAACGATTGCATCATTGAATCCATCAGCAAGTACTAATTCATCCCAAAACTCAACTGCGGCATCTAAATCTATCATTCATCTTCTTGTTTTACGAACACTCCGTTACGAGTAGTTCCTTTTCTATCTTTAATCTCATTCCATGCTGCTTCTAAACATTCAGTTGGATTCAATCCCATTTGATAAGCCAAGATAATGACGGTAACAAAAGTATCACCAATCCCATCCATAATCTCATCAGTTTTTTTACTTTTAGCAATGGCACCTGCAGTTTCACCGAGTTCTTCCATTACTTTCATTAGTTGTTTGGGTGCATTTTCTTCTACGAGAATTCCTTTCTCATCTGCCCAACCTCTTACGTTTTCAATCAATTCATCAAATGTCATAATAATGTTTCTTTTAGGTTATAAGTTCCAAACACTTCCTCTCCCTTCTTGATAGGTTTGATTACTGTCTTAGTGATTGAATCAAAATTACCATCGGTTTCGAGGGTGTTTGTGTAAATAATCGGGTTTGCTAAATCAAAGTAACAATCCCTGAATAATCTAAACCAAATGACAGGATATGAATCATCCTGTACATATGATTTTTTTATCATTCTTTTGAGATAATCAGGTAATCGTTTGAATTTACTCTTGTCCATCGTGTAAATTCTCGTATCACCATCCCATCTCTTAAACAAAGTTTCACCCACCTCCAAATCTCTCAATGCAAACGTTCCGATTCCATGAGTTGGTGAGGGTTTAATCTCAGTCTTTATATGGTTAGTTAGATAATCGACAGGTTCCATTAGTATCTTTTCGTGTTCTCTGCGATATCCAATAACATCTTTAGCTCACTTATCTTACGTTTTAGGCTCAAGATATCCTTATTCTGAGTCAGAATATATCCTCTCATGAGCTCAACTTGGTCTTCTAATTGAACTATGCGTTGTTTCAACTCTTTATTTCGTTTCCACCATTTTATCACAATAAGTGTGGTTTTGCTTCGTTCTGTCCTGCGTTAGTTACTACTACATAATTGGGTGAATATGATTTCAAATCCTCGGCACCTGCATAACTCAATGCTGATTTCACTCCATCCAATAGACCTGTAACGATATATTTAACTCCACCTTTATAAGGAATTACGGTTGATTCACCTTCTACATTTCTTGCTGCCTGACCATGAGTGGTTTTGGTTTCCAATGATGCAGAACCTCGGTATCTTTTATACAATCCGTTTTTCTTTTCAATGATTTGACCAGGTGATTCATCAGTACCAGCAAGTAGTGAACCTAACATCACATTATCTGCTCCGATTGCCAATGCCTTAGCGATATCCCCACTTTCTCTCAATCCACCATCTGCCATGACAGGAACCTCAGCAACTTTGAGTACCTCTTCTAATGAAGATACATTTGGTACACCAAATCCTGTTTTGATTCGGGTAGTGCAAAGCGAACCTCCACCAATACCAACTCTCAAACCATCTGCTCCATAAGTTTGGAGATGTTCTGCTGCCTCTGCAGTTGCAATGTTTCCTGCGATGATATCTATATGCTCATCTAAGGTTTCCCTACACCAATGAATCATATCCAAAACATTTTGGTGGTGTCCATGTGCTACATCAATCAGTAAAACATTTGCCCCAGCTTCAACCAACGCAATTGCTCTAAACTTATCTGCTTCATTAACTCCGATTGCCGCCATAATTGGTACTCTTCGTTCTTCAGCGTGCCAATCATCGTACATTACACCCCAACTTTCAGCGATTGAACCACCAAATCCCTCACCATTAATCCCTTGGTGTAATCTTCGTACAATATCACTTTGTTCTTCAATTTTCATAAATCGGTGAACACATCCAACTCCACCCAATTCAGCCATTTTGTAAGCCATTTCAAATCCACATACCGTATCCATTGGTGAAGCTACAATTGGATTCAATAATCCGTATCTCCTACTCAATAGAGTATGTAGTTTGATATTTTGACGGGATTTGATTGATGAATATGCAGGTACTAACTGAATATCATCGTAGGTTAACGAATAGTTCATAACTTGTTTTTGTTTATTATAATTCATACACGATTGCATCACTCATATCCTGAGGTGCATTCATGAGTTTTTTATACACATAAATTCTATGTGATTTTGCTCGTTGTTTGTACTCCATCTGAGCATAGTTCTTTGCTATCTGAAGATTATCACAAATAGAGACAGGATAAAAGTTATCCTTATTGAATGCAATTACTACATATACTTCCATTTTAATCTACCTTATTTATGAAGTGGTTTACAATAATATGACCAGCTTTGTAATTAGTTGCTAGTGGTACATCGTGAACATCACACAATCTCATCAACATTGAGATATCTACATCGTGTGGGTGTTTATCTAATGGGTCTCTGAAAAAGATAACCGCATCCATTTCACCTCTGGCTACCATTGCTCCAATTTCGGCATCTCCACCCCAAGGGCCCGATTGAACCCTTTGTACTTTATCCACACCAGCGTGAAGAATCATAGTACCAGTTGTACCTGTGGTTACAATTTCCACATTTTTTTTATTAAAAAAATCCAATCGTTTCATCACGAAAGAAACCATGGAGGCTTTCTTTCCATCATGTGCAATTAGAGCTATCTTCATATGTTTCATTTAGAGTTTAACTTTATTTCTACAAATATACGAAAAATATCTGAGAATTACAAATCTTTATACTCCGAATATCTCAAATATGCTGAAAGTAATCCCAATCCTATGATTAGTATGATTCCTATAATTGTTTTCATTTTAAATATTTTTCATTAATTTGATTAAAGTATTTCATCACAATATCACCAAATCTCTGATTCTTTTTGAGCATAATGTAATGAATCAATGAAACTTTACCTTTGTAATTTTCAGTAAATTCTAAAACTTTGGGTTGATTCATCAAACACAATAAATTTGTACCTATGGGTAAGATACTCCATTTATCAGTTATTGCATTGGTTACAATTCCCAATACATCTTGAGTAAGTGGTGCATCTACTTTATAATCGGGATTTTTAAAATATTTCCATGATGTACTAACTAATAGTGCTCCAAAATGTTTTGATAATGAATTTCTAATAAACATAACACCATTGTTAAAATATGGAAATAATCCTTCAGAACTACCAGTAGTTATGTATTTTATATACTCAAATGAATTCCATTTGTTATACCCACCTTTATCAGTTCGAATAGGTTGACCGTCAGGACATGGTAAATTTAACCACTCACATATATCTTCCCATTCCTTTCGATTCCATTTACATCCACCAAACATTGCTTGAATATCCATGTTAAAATCAAATTCAGGTTCTTCCAATCCTAAAGTATCATTATCTAACAATAATCTAAAATCACAATCTATATCTATCAAATATCCATTAGAACGTAGCATTACATTACCAAACGCGTTTTTTACACGATGTGTAATTATCCCCAACTCATCTAACAATTTTTGTTTTTTATCAGAAAACTTATCTGAATGTACCACGTGGAATTCATATGTAAATTTATCACCTTTCCAATTTTCACTAATACTTTCATATGATATTAGAAGTTGCTGAAAGTAATCAATGAATGATTTGATACCACCACGTTGACCACCTGCAAAACTTTGAATATCGTTAAAGGTGTAGATTATTGCAATATGAGGTTTTATCTTCTCCATTTAGGCATTCCTTTTAATTTTCCTTCCGTACTTTTAACTCTTCTTGCTGGAGAACCCACATAAACTCCACTTTCAGTAACATTTTTAGTAATTACTGAACCTGCACCAAGAACAACATCCTCAGACAAAACATTAACCCCTGCAGAAACTATTGCTCCACTACCAATAAAACTATAAGGTGAAATAAAACTCGAACCACCCGTGGATACATTGTTTGCTAAATGGGTTTGTTCACCAATGAATGTACCATGTCCTATACAACAACCAGGTGCCATGTTTACTCCATCCTCAATAATAGTATTTTCATTTGCAGAACCTCGTACAATATTACACCCACTACCTATAATACATTCATTACCAATGATAACTCCACCTAATTGCCTCAGAAAAACCTTCTTCCCATTTTCCCAAGTCCACATCATACCTTCCGCACCAATCACACAATTGGCATCAATTCGAGTATCATTACCGATTATCGATTTTGAATAGATTGTAGTATTAGGACCAATAGTAACATTATCCCCAATAATCACCCCCTCGCCAATTATAGCAGATGGATGAATTCTACAATTTTCACCAGTTTTATATATACTACCGTTTGGATGAAAAATATATTCATCTTTCACCATATGAGATAATTTGTAAAATTCTAACTGAGGGTCATCTACCACTACTTGTACTACACTATCCAATCCTTCAAATTTTTGTTTACACAATAATTTACAATTATTTAAGTGTTTGATATGGTCGAAATCATCACCCACATAGTAAGTAATCATTCCAGCATCGGCATTTGATAGGATTGAAAGTATCATTTATTATCTCTAAGTTTTCTTGCAGGTGAACCATACCAAACCTCGTTTGCAGGTACATCCTTTCTAAGTTGTGAGTTGGCTCCAATGATTGAGTTATCTCCAATTGATTTACCGGGCATTAGAGTTACATTTGCACCAATTAGTACGTTATCACCAACTCCTTTTACAACTTTCTTACCATTCTCTTCTAAGTTTGGAGTATCAGTTAATACAAATGAGTATTTGATAACACAATTCTTACCAATGGTTGCATCTGCTGAGATAGTACATCTACTTCCCATAGAGGTTCCATCACCCACCACTACGTTATTTCTAATTTCACAATATGCGGTGAATGAACAATTTTTACCAATCTTTGCACCACTTCGTATGATACAAAAAGGACCAATTTTTGTATTATCACCAATTTCTACACCATCCTCAACCAAAGCAAGAGGGTGGATTTCCACGTTGTTTCCTATTTTATTCATTATTTTTAATTTTTAAACTATCAATCATTAAATCGTGCCATGGTCTATTACTAACTCCAACAAATGGATTTAATGCGGCACCTACATCCAATTGGGTTATTGAATTACCATATATTTTATATATCTCATCAATTGCAATTTTTGCAATAAAACTACATGAGTACACAATAACCATGTTTGGTTTATAGTGTTTGTCTAAGTATCTGATTATTTCCCACACGTGTTTTTGAATATCATATATTGCAGTAACACTATCAAATGTCATATATTCTGTATCAAATGGTAAATCACGTAAGTGTTCTGGTCCTACAACTAAAGTATCTCGTTCTTGAAATACTTTAAATAAATCTTCAAATCCTGTATAAAGAGACCAGATATTGAATATACCTCCACCAATTACATTTTTAAACTTATGAATATGATTATTTACAAATTTTTGAAATGGTCTTTTACTTCGTGACCATGAATCAATTGAAACCATATATTCAGGAGAACCATTGACAACTTTACGAAGTAATCTTCCTGCATATTTTAAACAAAGTGGTGCTTCAGGACTTGTGTGAAGCATCTCTAATCGTTGATTTATATAAGGTTGAAATTCATATGCAAATGCCCATTCCCCATCATTGAATCTCATAATAGTATAATTCTTACCTTCTTGTAATCCTTTTGATACTGAATCGATTTGTTTAAAAGATGCATTAAATTTCGTTTCAGGAGTATAATCCAAATATTTCTCGTATGCTTTTTTAAAGTACATCTATTGATTGTATATTTCAAATTTACTTAAATCGGGATATGGTAGCTCTAAATCATCATTGTGTTTCTTACCACCGCCAATTTCATAAAATTGTCCCATAAGTAATAAACCTCTTGCAGCTAACTCAGGCATCATATAAAAGTTCCACCCTATCATATCAAAGTGGTCTTCGTGATATGATACCTCTCTTCTACCACTATATCTTGCTCTTTTAAACCAAGAATAGGCTTCAAAATCATCAGTTAAGATTGCTCCACCTTTTGATAATTTAAAATGTTTATAAGGACCAGTAAAGGAAACACACATATGTGATTTAGGTACATACATATCGGCAGTAAAGGATAATGCAGAATCCCATACATTACTATTGGTTAAATTGTATGAACCTTTAAGAGTTTCTCCTTCAACAGGTTCCCAATCTATCTTCAATCCAGCATGAATGATTTCACATGGTACTGATGGGTATGTTCTCGATGGACACCCTACTCTACTCCCTTTGATACTTTTCTTAATATGATTTTCGTAATACAATGCAAGAAACAATGCATTACTCATATTATCAACAGTTACTGCGAATCTAGCTCCTGTATAATCTGCTAGTTTTTCTTCGAACTCTTCCGTAACTTTATAAACTCCCTTTCCCATACACTAAAATCTATCTGAGTAATCGTATCCAAAATAATTTAAATCCTCTTCCCATAATTTATTTAATTTTTCAACCTGGTCTTCTCTATATGCTTCCCACCATTTACATGGTTTTTTTGAATAAGGTTTTCTAAGTGCCAAATCGGAATAGTTTGTTAGTGGAATGTTCATTTTAATACTAAACTCTCTCATCTCATCTTTGATATTCTCAAATCTAAAAATAATACTTTTACCATCCAATAACCACTTTCCATTTTGGTCTTTCAACTGAGAAAACATAGATTTCTTAAATGCAGGTGCATGAAATGGAATAGAATCATCTAAATAAACATCTACAAACTCTTGAAAATCTTCTTTGGTATAATCTTCACCTAATTTTAAATTATGATGTCTTCTACAAATAGCCCAATTATAATTGAAGTAACTAAATAAGATATCAAATGGATTTCTAACACTTGTTATAATAGAGTAAAAATCACCAGGATTGAAGGTATCAACTGGATACATATTTGGGTCAACTACTTTTCGCTTCATCCATTGTAACCATCCACGAATTTCAGTTGGATAAGACCAACTATGTCCTACACTTTGTATGGTTTTAAAAACACCTCGTTGAATTTGAATAGGCTTACCATCAAAGTGTAATTCAAAAAACGTAGAACCTGTCTTGGGAATCTTTATATAAACTACCCTATCAGAATGTCTATTTAACATATTTTTTACTTAAACCAACCGATTTTCTTTCCTTCTTTAACTCTCTTATCATACTCCTCAACTGAACCAGGGTATCTGAATGCCCAAATAATAATCAGTATAAAAGTAATCAATGCGTATCCCACAACTCTAAGAGGAACTGTGAAATACATTGAGATAAGTGATAAACACATCACACCAACCATTGCCCACCTACCTCGATATGGATAGATTCGTTTGGTTTCCCAATTGGTTAGGTATTTACCGAACAATGGATGTTCGTGTAACCACTTATTGAATTTTTCAGATGATTTACTAAATGCCCATGCGGCAAGAACTACAAAGAATGTAGTTGGAACTCCAGGTAGGAGTACACCAATGTATGCACAACCTACGAAAAATAACCCTAAGGTTATCCATAACGATTTTTTCATATTCTTTTTTTTATAAACTGGCGAGTTGATTCTCTACCTTCTTCCAATAATTATACGTTCTTGGGTTTTTCGGTCCTTTTGGTCCCCCATTCCAACTACGTGCAATTTCTTCATAATCCGAATCATCATGGTGAAATTCTTTCCATATTAGGAACATCTCGATTGATTTCTCTCTATCCCACCTATCACTCATTTTGTACCGATGTTTAGTACCCTTCATTTTAAGGATTCGATTTACCTCTCGTACCATGATAGGTCTGATTTGTAGAACTCCAATAGATGGTTCACCTAAATGAGTATCTCCAACTGCTGAATCATTACCTTGAGATTCTACTATGATTAGTGCATTAACCAAATCATAGATTTCAGGAACCTGTATTTCTTCTACTAAAATAGGTTGAATCGGTTTTGGTTCCAATTCAACCACTTTTACTACTTCTTTACTTTTGTATGATGCTCCAATAAAAATTGGAATCACCAACATTGGTATCAATAAATGTTTCATTTTCATGATAATTTCCTTACACTACTTTTAATCCACTGTGACCTTAACTCGTTCAGTAAATCCTGTTCGTGTTCGTTGTAATAACCACGATTTATAATCTTTGAGATTACTTCACGAGATTTTAGTACAACATCATTGTTCTGATTATTGGCATATTCATCTCTCAACCATTTATCTATTTTGCCGAGGAGAATTAATGTATCCTTGTTCAGATTGATTGTAGTCTTAGACTTCATTCAATATAAATATCAACTTAGAGATTATTAACTATTCGAATGGCTTTTTCTACATTATCTATTGATGCCTGAATTTCAGAACCATCTGAATAGTTTAAATCCCAAGAACCATCTTGCAACATCTCAAAATCTTCTTTGAGAGTTTGTAATATCTCTAATAACTCATCCATAACTTTATGCAGTTATCCAATCAATATCTTCTTCAAATCGGAAAGATTCAGCACCATCGTATTCTTCAATGATGAATCTCGTACCCTCTTCAATCCAAGCTACTCTCAAATCTTGTACACCACCAGAGTAACCATCTTCCCATGTAGATTCACAGTAATCAATAGCTTCTTGCCATTTCTCATTTTCAACCAACCCAATCAAAGTTGGGTCAAAGATTGCCTCAGTTGGGTAACCCCAACTGTAGAATCCTGCTCCAAAACCAGGTGATACCAACACACCTACTTTACCTTCTCTTATAACTTTTTCCATAATACAAATATACGAAATTTATTTTACTTATCCAAATTTTTATCCTTATTCATTTTCCAAATAAGAAATCCATTCCAACCGATAATCAAAGCGATTACTATAACCCACTCTAAAATCACTCTACATCAGCCAATTCGTACAACTTCTGAATCTCTCCTTCCAATCCCTCAACCAAAGTAGGTTCGGAAATTACCAATTCATGCTCACGATACTCAAACTTCGCAGCGATTGAGTTCTGAGATTCCACCAAATTGGTGATGGCTTGGATGAGTTTATCATCATCCGCATAAAACACCGTATCCGAATCAACCGGCATCTTAAAGGTGTGTCCACCTTTTGGTTTCCAATGTGGAACTTCACCAAATCCGTTGATATCAACGTTGTAGTTCTCAAAATACTGACAATGTACTAATAAATTAGATTTCATACTTTTAGGGTTTTAAATTAGAGCTTTTAGAATTTTCTTATAATCAATAGCGAAGATGGTCATCGTACCCATCACTCCAGCGAGTAAGGTTACAGCCATTTCGTTCAGTTCATCAGCAAAGTGAACATAGTTCTGAATAGTTCCATTCAACATTCCGTAAACGATTCCGTAAGAAATCAAAACGATAAGGATAGCTTGATAATTTTTCATAGGATTTTAACTTTGTTTCTCAATTACAGTACTAACATACGAAATAAATTCGATATATCCAAATAAAATGTGAATTATTTTAGCTTATATGAATATTTCCAACCACAATCATCATCGTACCAATCATCTTCAGTTACATTGGAACGATACCCTAAGATTTCCTGCAACTTAACAACATCAACTCGATTCCAATATCCGAACCGTAGGTAGACGGGATTACCACCACCATGAACTTGTCCGATTTCAAAGTTACCGAACTCTTTCTCAATTTTACTTAGGGTTAAAAAATCAATTTTTCCACTTAACATATCTTAAAGTTTTACGATTTGTAATGCTGGATTGAACTCAGTTTTGTAGTTTCGATTTGTGAACATCGCAATCACATTATCAACAAAATCCTTAATCATAAAAGTTCCATCAGAAGAACCAAATCCCTGGTCATCATCCCAACCATCGGTCCACTCTTCAGCAACCTCAGTTGCGGTTTGTAGTAAATCCCATTGGGGAATTTCTTCAGTTCCAATCATTTCGTTGAAACCTTTGATGTAAGCTTTAGATTGGAAAATCAAACTCTCAGGGGAAATCAAATAATTCATATCAGTTGTTTTAGGGTTAACTCTCAATTACAGTACTAACATACGAAAAAAAGTTGAGACTTCCAAATGAAATCCCAACTTTTTTCAAAAAATTTACCCTAAAATTACTTTTCTTCTTTTTCTTCTTTGTTTTCGTTAACCAAGTTATCGTATTGTTGTTGTAGTTTTTGAATAACATTGCTCATATGTTTAGTAGCGTTGTTCAATTTCATTTCCAATATCTTCTTAGCTAATTTTTCTTTAAGTCCCATAGTTAGTTCTCCTTTTGTATAAATATAATATCTATTCGTAATCTTCCGGATTTTCTTCTTTATCTGTTAGGTATTCTAAATAACAAGACTCCAACTCATCTCTGAGTTCATTAAAGTTTTCATACAACTCATCTCGATATTCATCATCTTCCCACATTTTATCATAATCAATCTCACCATCCCAATCTTCGATATCATCATAATCACCAGCATACACAAATGCTCCACATGGGTCATACGATTCATCCTCATACGTTCCAATGATATAACAATCTTCTTTTACTTCAGAAAGAACCTTTGCCAATCGTTCCAATAAACCTTGTGGTACACTCCAAGCTGATGTTGTGTGTAGGTGTATGTATTCACACTCATCATCATATTCAAATTCTGAGTATATCCACTTTGCTCCGATATTATCAATGTACCAACCTCTATCGTATTCTTCGGGTGAATCTTCACCAAAGATTCTCTTAACCAAATCTTCAGTATCAACTTGATACTCTCCTTCTTTTGGTGTGAAAATCTCCTTTAATTTTTCTGCTACTTTGATATCACCATTCTTAATAGTGATATAAGTTTCCATATGATTTGCCATAACTTATTTATTAATCTTTATATTCATCAATCGGTTCACCATCTGTATTAACCAAATCATGACACTCTTTTAACATTTCTTGCTGACGTTCGTAGATTGATTCCATAAACTCCATCTGAACTTCATCGTATCCTTCATCTTCCCAATCCATATCGATTGTCGGGTCTTCCATCTCATCTTCTTCAACCCAAATACAAGGTGTACCATCACCATCTTTTTTGATAACAATTGCTCCAATCGGGTCATACCCCTCATCTTCATACACAACTTCTATGAATACATCAGAATCAATCTCTACTAACATTTTATAGAGGTGAATGAAAAACTTATTAGGTGGATACCACGCAGATGTTAGTGTGAAACTACCATCGCCTGCGATATCTTCTAAATATGTCCACTTAGAACCTAAGTTATCGTATGACCAATTGTTCATTACACCACCACCTTCAGCTACTTCTACATTATCGTAAAAGGTTTTAGCAAATGAAGTGATATCTCCTGTTTTTATATCATCCAAAAGTCCATCAATATATTTGATAGCTTCTTCGTTTGCATGAACTTCAATAATACTCTTTAAGTAATTTGCCATAACTTATTTTATATTGATTATAATCTATCGGCTGGTTGAAATCCCCCATAACGTGTCCATTCTTCATTTGGTACACCCAATTGTAGGAATGAATCCTCTCCTTTATTACGAGAATCAAAGAACTCTTCCATATCGTAAACTTCTTCCATACATAGTTCGTATGATTCATCCTCACCATATTCTTTAATATTGGTTTCGTTCTCATACCATTCGTAATTGTAATAAACATGCTCAGATAGATATTCTTGTAAATCATCGTAAGTTGTTCCCTCATATGGTGGTTCACATTTACGAAGTGCCTCCACATTAACTTCAATTGGTTCACTTGCTGCTGAAACTGTCCAAGTTTCAACTTTTCTAACATATATTTTATCACTCATAATTAACTTAGTTATTTTTGTGATACATACTTCTTACCTTATTACCCAATTCAGAATCATTTGGGGTTTGCTTAATCATTGATTCGGGAATAAAGTAGATAGTATCTTCTCCACTACCACATAAATCATCCCAACAATCTTTACACATCTGACCTGCTCCCTCAACATAGTGAGAACGATATTCGATGTTTACATCTTTGTGATATGGTGTTACATCACCACAACTGATACAATTATCCTTTGCCATTTTATTTCAATTTTTTAATGTTACTTAATAAGTCTGGATATTCCAATAGTAATTTAGGATTGTTTTTCAAAGTTTGAATAGTGATATCATTCTTTAACTTTGTAGTACTCCATCCATGAGCTCTGGATGTGTATATGATTTGTTGAGGTAAATCATCACCAGTAAATCGTTTACCAATATAATCCTCACCTAAGATTCTAACATCAGGTTTAAAGAATTGAATTAAGTTATACAACTCTTCTTCAGTTTGATAAGTATAAACTGCATCAACTGATTCCATTTCCATTAAAGTATTGTATCTTTCAGCACGAGGTACTACCGGTGTGTACTTATTCTCCCTATCCAATGATGGGTCATTCTGAAGAAACACCATAAAGTAATCACAATGTTTCTTTGCTGTTTGAAATGTGTAAACGTAACCTGGGTGGATGATATCGAAGTTACCAGCGGTAAATCCAACTATCTTTTTATCTCTCCTTTCAATCATAACTCTCTTATTTAAAACAAATATACAAAATATTTTTTAATTAACCAAATTTATTTCCAAAATATTTGAACTCCTATTAATAATACTGCCAACAATAGTGATATCAATGTTTTAGTATTAATACCCTCATTTAAGAATATGAAGGTCATAAGAGCGAATATAACTATACCAGATGATTGACCTAAAAATCTACCAGGCCATAATTGTCCACCAAAATGTTCTGCTACCAATGCGGTTCCTTTGATGAAAATGTATGAAATAAATGTTCCACCAATAATAGATATTACTAATGGGTTTCGTTTGAACCACGGCCAAACAAATTGCCCATTAGTTTGTATCCAAATCATAGCTTGAGCAAGTGTGAATAATAAAGCCCCATAGATTAGATTTCTCATCGTTCTTTGTTAAATCCTTTTATGGTATGTGCATCCTTTTCCAACTTTTCTTCGATATCATCCAATCTTTTATTTAACGAATCCAAATCTGCTGCGAAATCGGTAAATGCTTTATTCACATCATCAGCAATCTGATAATCATTTTGTTCTAATTGTTCCAACTTTACCTTATTCATTGGTGTTTTTGGTTTGGTTGTTCTTACAATCAATATTGTAAGTAATACAATTGGTGTACACATCACCAACAATAGTAAAAATGCAACTACGATAGTTGCTATCATATTCATATCCATATTCTCTCTCCTTACATTATAAAGTTAAATTCCGAGTCTTTAAGGTTAACTACCTTACCACTATAAATACCTTCATTAAATTTATTAACAACCTTATTAATCAACCTATCATTTATCCCAACCACTTTGTAAAACCCATCATATACTTCGGTAATTGTAGCATGTGGTTTATCAAATAAATTAATATCTACTTCAATTTCATCATTCCTAACTTTTAGGAATTTAGTATGATTGGTAAAATAAACCATATCATCTTCTTTATTATACTTTGGTATAATACCACTATGTAGTTTTTGAAAAAACTCATATGTGTTAGTTGGAACTACTTTTTGGTCTAATAAAATACCAACATCTAAACTTATACGTCTGGAATCATCCATCATATGTTTTAGAAATCTATAATCAATTGGTTCATTTAGAACAAAACATACATCAGCATCCCAAGTTAATGGATTTGTTGGCTTGTAGAGATATTCAGCAAATCCACCAACCAAAAATACATCTATACCATCTAATCCACCATACATATTAAATAGGATGTCTCTCCATTTAATTAAACTGTATAGCTCTGGTCTTTTCCAAGGTGTTGTAGTTGATATTGTATCCCAAGAAGCAAAAAAGGTATTAGCGAGTCCTACTTCTGATTCCTTTATTGTTGCCATCCACAATCATTTTTAACTTCCTCTCCAATTCAGAAATAATCTTATCATTACCTCCACCTAATTTAGCTTTTTCGGATGCTATCGTTGATTCCAAATTTGCAATTACTTCTTTTTTACGTTTTTCGCTCATAATTATTTATTTAAATATTCAAATATACTTCCGTGGATTAATTTACCATATACATCCGAACCCACTTCAGATTGTGTAACTTGAACTGAACTAAATGCATAACATATAGCTTCATTAACATCTGAGGTGGAATACTTTAACTTAGTACTCTCCAATTCCCCATTAACAAATGCTACATAACCTTCACCATTGTACCAATCTTGATATTCAGCATCTCTGAGATTCTTATTGTATAGGTATGCATCCACCTCATACTGAGTCATATTACCCAAATAGTGTTCTTTAACCTTTGCCATTTTTTTTATCTTTATAACTTCCCATTATTAATTTTCCAATTTCGTATCCAATAAATGTAACGAATACTAATACCATTAAATAAGCTACCAATCCCATAATATATTGTTTTCTATAAATACTAACGATATAAGGTAACGATACTTCCGAAGTTCTTATCGAATACCTCAATAAGGTTTTCATAATCACTACTTTTCATCTCTTCCATAATCTCAATTCCATTCAATCCCAATTGCTTAGCAAGGTTCTTAGCCGTACCTAAGAGGTAGAACGCATTTCCTTGTGGACCTGTTAAATCGATAGTAATTCCGTTTTGTTTTGGTTTTTGTAAAATTGCCATTTCTTTTATTTGTTTTAGGGTTTAACTCTCACTCATTAACAGTACTAATATACAAAAAAAAGTTGATACTACCAAATGTAATACCAACTTTTTTAAGTTATTTTTTTACAAATTATCACGAACTGCGTTACCCATTATCATTTGGGAAGTTGGAGCGATACCGAAGTATGTCCACTCACCACCATATACTCCATTGTATTGAGCTCGGCATCGGTCCATAATCGTATCATCAAATTTCAATTGATTACCTGTGATTGGGTCTACGATAGGAAACCACGTTGTTCCCCAAGTACCATCAGCGAAAGTAATCCAAGCCATTTCTTTAGTTAAATCAATCAT
>Ga0255769_10003225_pt1 | contig 16676 bp, 14 predicted proteins | sample 041ome_9_FD_179637 | JGI IMG/M metagenome (GOLD analysis project Ga0255769, IMG submission 179637) | Coastal salt marsh microbial communities from the Groves Creek Marsh, Skidaway Island, Georgia - 041413US metaG (version 2) | ecosystem: Environmental > Aquatic > Marine > Intertidal zone > Salt... | reverse complement strand
AATATTATTAATAAATAAGCTTCCATTAGCAGCTGATTTAATTATATTTTCTTGACCAAAAAATAGATTCACGTGATCATCTGGTGGTGTATGAGATAGATTAACCGATATAAATTCCATCGGTTTCTGAGTCCCAATTTGACACAAGGTACGCGCTATTTCCTCTTTCTCAGCGCCTGCCTCTGCATAAATTAGAACAGGAACTTTGGTGGCAGAATATCTTGTTAACAACCTAAATGTATTTTGCATCGCTGCGGATTGTCCTGCCAGCGGTATTGCTATGGCTTTTGGAACTGAAAGCTGCGCAGATCTCATAATTGTTGGATTTGTTGCTTCCACCCCGCCATTACTTGCATGAAGCCGTGCAGAGCGATTACATACCTCTATTAATTTTCCTAACTCAAATGGTTTTGGAAAATAATCAACAACCTCATATTTTTGGGCTTTGATTGCTGTTAATAGGTTAGTTCGAGCACTCATAACAATAATTTGTAAATCAGGGCGTTTTTCCCTAATGCGTGGCAAAACATCAAGCACATCACCGTCTGGAAAGCCAACATCTGTAATTAAAATATTACCACGCCCTGACATCGTATAATCCCACAGCCCTGCAAGAGTAGTAACAGCAGACACCTTATAGCCCTGCCTAGTCAGAGCATGAACAAGAAAGGTTCGAACGGACCTATCATCATCAGCAACAACAAATTGTGCCGTTTTACTCATTACAACCCATCCTTATTTTTACCTGCAAAACGCTGCCCCGGGCCGGCAACGTCAATCGGAAGATTGATTTTGAAATGTGTTTCTCCAGCAGCAGAGCTAACTTCAATTGCGCCACCATGCTCGGAAACCACAGAGGCTACCAATGCTAAGCCAAGACCTGAACCATTCAGCTTATTAGATATAAAAGGCTCAAACACATATCCCTGAAGTTCAGGTGAAATGCCGCTTCCTGTATCAATGATGTCAATCTGAAGCGGCAATTGATTCAATCCATATTGGTTGGAGGCAGAATGTGGAGTGGACAAAGCATATGAAGTCTTAACCAACAATGAATCATTTTGCTTGGTTGCTTCTGAGGCATTCTTAAACAGATTAAGAAAAAGTTGAATCAGTAAATCCCTATCTGCAGATATCGCCGGCAATGAGGGATCAAAATCTCTTTGAATAATAAGATGTCGTCCAAATGATGAGCCGCTAACCATCAAACAATGATCTAGGACTTCATGAATATTAATATGTTCTAGGTACAGAGGTTTATCCGCGGAAAGTTTTTCAATTCTCTCCAATAATTTAATTATTCTATCTGTTTCAGTTACAATCAAATTACTTAATTCTTGATTTTCTTGCCCAAGTTCTAATTCCAAAAGCTGCGCTGCGCCCTTAATACCCGCTAGGGGATTCCTGATTTCATGTGCAAGTAGGGCTGTTACTTTTGTCATCGATAACGCTGCGCCCTTGAAATGGGTGCGTGATTTGGCAACCTGCTCAAGCGTATTTTTTTGCAAGGAGATAACAATAAATTCATCATTTGAGTAAAATGGACCAACTTGAATATTTACGATTGTGTCTTTTAGTCTTGGCAGGGAAAGTGAAACCGAATGTTCACTCAAAGAGCTTGCTGTTTGCCTTACCCTTGAGATCATCTTAATTAATACAGAATCAGAATTAAAATATTCTTCTGCAGAATTGCCTTTAAAAATAGCTAAGCTAGAGTTAAAAAATGTTTCTCCTGCATGATTAAGCCACACAAAATAATTATCATTATCAAGAATGATTACGGGATATGGTAGCGCATCTAACACAGCATAACCTGCAGGAAGGTTAACCTGACTATTGATTATATTAGTCTGCACTAGGCTGCCTCATTTTGTTCATTAAAAAAACTGTTAACTGCATCAAATACCATATGTGAATCATGAGTATTATTAGCCACATCACGTAATACAGCCGAGCCTGGCATACCATGCGCATACCAAGCAATATGTTTGCGGGCAAGTCGCATTCCATCTGTGCCATAACATATAAGCATCTCTTCTAAATGAGATAGCATTATCTCTCTTTTTTGAGCGACAGAAGGGTTAGGCCGTATCTCTCGATTAGAGAGCAGGTCACCAGCTTGCCCTAATAACCAAGGTCTACCTTGAGCGCCGCGGCCAATCATGACGCCATTCGCTCCTGACTGGCTTAATGCTTTTTGAACATCATCAAGGCTATTAATATCCCCATTAACCAGCACAGGTATTGAAACATTATCTACCGTTTTTCTTATCTCATGCCAGTCTGCTTGCCCTTTATACATCTGATTTCGTGTTCTACCATGTACTGCCAGCATTGCTACCCCTGCTTGTTCAGCGAGCATACCAATGTAAGGTGCATTTTTATTTAACTCATTCCATCCTAATCGCATTTTTAAGGTAACAGGAATACTGGTTGCATTTACAACTGCAGAACAAATCTGGGCTGTTAACTCAGGTGTTTGCATAAGCGCAGAGCCTGAATATCTTCCTGTAACTTTCTTCGCAGGACATCCCAGATTTATATCAATGATAGATGCCCCCAGCTGCTCTGCTATCCTTGCAGCTTCTGCCATAATTTCTGGATCCCAACCAGCAAGCTGTATGGAAAGAGGTGCCTCCATAGCCGAAGAAAATGTCAGCTTTCTAATTTCTTTTCTTACGGATTGGAGTATTGCATTACTTGCGATCATCTCTGATACAACAAGACCGCCCCCAAGAGAGCGCACTATCCGCCGAAATGGCTGGTCGGTTATTCCTGACATTGGCGCAAGCACCGCCGCATGGGGAAGCGTTAGAGAGCCGAGCGAAAGCTGCATATAAAATTCTCACTTTAATGATATGCATAAATAATAGGCAATTATTGATCTGAAATCTACTACAGAAGAAGAATTTAGCAAAATAGACAAAATTTAAACTCTATGCTTTAAAGAAAACCATGAAACAGATAAATGAAATTACATTCGATCTTATTCTTCTTGCCGCTGGTAAAGGGGAGCGCATGGGGTTTGAGAAACAATTTGCGCCGATAAATGGCCAGCCAATTTGGCAAATAGCCCTTGAGCAGATAAGACATTATCCGGCTTGTAACACCATCATTGTAGTATTTCCTAAAACGGCCTCTATCGACCAGGCCTTTTTCGAAAAAAACTCAGCGCTAATATGGGTTTATGGCGGTGCTTCAAGAAGTGATTCTGTCTGGAATGCATTGCAATATTACAATAGCTTAACGGCTAAATCTCCTTATATAGCAATTCATGATGCCGCAAGGCCCATGCTAGACCATGCTGTTTTGGACAGAATGATGGATAAAATAAGAGAGGGCGAGAAAGCGGTCATTCCAACTCTAAATGCAAGCGATACTATTAAAAAATATTCCCAAAAAACATATTCTGGAACAAAACGTTCTGGTAGGCACATAACAAAAACATTAAAGAGAGATGAGTTAGTATTGGCTCAAACACCGCAACTCTTTGAAGCTGATATAATTCAAACAAGCTATCGAACTATATTTGCAAAACAAACTGAAAATGGAGGTAATGGAGATGAATATAATCCAAGCGATGATTCAAGTCTTGTTGAAGCAAATGGAACCAAGGTTGCCATCGTCACAGGAAGTCCAAATTTACGAAAAATCACGGTTAAAGAGGATTTTTATTATTTGAAACATTTATTATCACACCATTTTGAAACAAGAACAGCCACGGGATATGATGTACATAAGTTTCGTTCATGGACTGCTAATGATACCAGCCATCACATAAAGATATGCGGTGTTGAGGTGGAACATGATTATGGAATAGACGCTCACTCAGACGGGGATGTTGGCATACATGCCCTTTGTGACGCGATTTTTGGTTGTTTGGCTGATGGTGATATTGGCACTCATTTTCCGCCGTCAGATGATAAATGGAAAGATGCAGATTCTGAACTTTTTCTGAACTACGCGATGCAGAAAATTCAAAATGCTGGTGCAAAAATCATCCTTCTAGATGTTACTATTATCTGCGAGATACCAAAAATTGAACCCGAAAGACAAAGAATGAAAAACCGATTAGCTGAAATGTGCAACCTTCCAATGAACCGAATTTCCATTAAAGCCACAACATCGGAGAAGCTTGGCTTTACGGGGCGAAAAGAGGGATTATCAGCCTTTGCAACCGCAACAATATCACTGCCATTAAGCCAAGAATAAAGTATAGAAACACATTAAAATGAACTCACAAATTACCTATTTATTAGGCCAGCTGGCAACATTAGGGCCTATCGGTACAAAGCTTCCGGCACCTGGAACGGCAGGGTCTGTGGTTGCGGTTATTGCAGGTTATTTTTTGCTTCCTATGGGCTGGATACCATTTTTTATGCTTACCATCTTGATTAGTGTTCTAGGCGTTTTTGCAGCTGATATATACTCTAACGCCACCAGCACCCATGATTCTGGAGAGATAATAATTGATGAGGTTGCAGGACAATGGGTTGCCCTTTTATTCATTCCGTATGATATTTTGTATTTAAGTGCCGCCTTTATATTATTCCGGCTATTTGATATAACTAAATGCTGGCCTGTCAACTGGGCTGAGAGGCTACCTGGCGGTATTGGGGTGATGGTTGATGATTTGGTAGCTGGGTTAATGGCAGGTATTATTCTGTTCAGTTTTCATAACTGGTAGGAGCTAAAAAATGGACATAATTTCAATAAATGCGGCGGAAATAGTCACCAGCCTTAAGCAATCAGGCATGCGTATCTGCTGCGCTGAATCTTGCACAGGCGGAATGATAGCAGCAGCAATAACAGACATAGCTGGATCTTCTGCTGTGTTTTCAAGAGGCTTTGTTACCTACAGCAATCAAGCAAAAATTAATATGCTTGGCGTAAAACCCGAAACCTTAAATCTCTATGGTGCCGTTTCTGAACAAACTGTGTCTGAGATGGCTAGCGGCGCTATCACCGCAAGTGAAGACGAAGCTGATTTTGCGGTTGCCGTTTCTGGCATAGCTGGGCCAGATGGCGGAACAGTTGAAAAACCAGTGGGGCTTGTTTATATTTGCGTGTTAAAAAAAGGAGAGGTTGGACAAGTTACTAGGTACGTATTTGACGGGGACAGGCAATCTATCCGCACACAAACCGTCGAAAATGCATTGAAAACTATCCGTAGCTTAATGTAATCACACTTTTTTATAAATTATATCAGCTCTAGTTTCGAACGCTTTTACCATTCGCTTTACTGCCTCTGTAAACAAGGTTTCCATCACAGTCTGCAGCAATCTGTTTCTAAATTCAAAATCTACATAAAAATCTATTTCGCATCCATCTGGGTGAGGCAGAAACTTCCAGTGATTTTGCAAATATTTGAACGGTCCGTCAGCATAGCTTGTATCGATTAGAAGTGCCTGCCTGTCCATTGCAACCTTAGAGGTGAACTGTTCTTTGAATACTTGAAACCCAATGATTAAATCTGCAATGAGTTCTGTTTCAGTCTGTGTTCTTATTCTGGCAGCAAGACACCATGGCAAAAAATCTGGATACCGCTTTACGTCAGCAACAAGCTCAAACAAATCTTCAGGTTTGTGAGGGATAATTCTAGTTTCTGAGTGAAATGTCATATTGAAAGCTTTTTTTCCCGGGCAAGTCTAAGCGCTGCAAAATCAGCATCAGCATGATATGATGAACGTGTTAACGGCGTTGATGCCATCATCAAGAACCCTTTCTTTTCCCCTAATCCTTCATAATAAGAAAACATATTAGGCGTTACAAAGCGTGCTACCGGTGCATGTTTCGGCGTTGGCTGGAGATATTGACCAATCGTCATGAAATCAACCTCTGCCCCTCTTAAATCATCCATGATTGAGGCAACTTCCTCATCACTCTCACCAAGACCGACCATAATCCCTGACTTTGTGAAAATCATCGGATCATGTTTTTTGACTTGTGCTAATATCGAAAGTGAATGCTCAAATCGTGCGCCAGGGCGTATTTTTCTATATAAGCGGGGTACTGTCTCCATATTATGGTTAAACACATCAGGTCTTGCCTCTATGACAATCTCCACTGCTCCTGGCTTTCGAAGAAAATCAGGGGTGAGTATTTCAATTGTGGTAGCAGGCGATAAGGCCCTGATTGCTGTGATAGTGTGCGCAAAATGAGCAGCCCCCCCATCCTCTAAATCATCTCTATCGACAGAAGTAATTACTACATGTTTTAAATTTAATTTAGAGACTGCTTGTGCAACATGTTCAGGCTCATGCGGATCTAATAAATCGGGCCGGCCGGTAGCAATATTGCAGAACGCGCAGGCTCTTGTGCAGATCGAGCCTAAAATCATCATTGTTGCGTGTTTTTTGGACCAACATTCGCCAATATTGGGACATGCTGCTTCCTCACATACAGTCACCAGATTCAAATCACGCATTAAGTTTCGCGTCTCATCAAATAATTCGCCAGCGGGTGCTTTCACGCGAAGCCAGTCAGGGCGTTTTGGTTGAGGAATCGCTTCGTTCTTTTGTTTTTCTGGATGGCGCTTGGCGCCTATCGTTGTATTAGGAGATGGCAATACTGCCTCCTTTATACTGGTCTGGTATACTGGTCTGGCATACCCTTCTGGTGCACTCGTCTGGAACGTCAAAACATATAATAGAATGTTTGTCTTGGTCTAGAAATGGATCGCTCTGTCGAACGCGTCAAGCACAGACTCATGCATTGCTTCTGATATTGTGGGATGCGGGAAGATTGTATGCATTAATTCTGCCTCAGTCGTCTCTAGAGTTCGTGCAATTGCATATCCTTGTATCATTTCTGTAACTTCAGCGCCTATCAGATGTGCGCCAAGTAATGCCCCCGTTTTGGAACAGAAAATCGTTTTAACAAGCCCTTCATCTTCACCCATAGCAATTGCCTTGCCATTTGCCAGCAAGGGAAAACGACCAACCTTAATCTCATAGCCTTCTGCTTTTGCGTTATCTTCTGTTAATCCAATGGACGCTATTTGGGGGCGACAATAGGTACAGCCAGGAACCGAATTTTCTGAAATTGGATGCACATCACTTTGATTTGTCATTGCTTCAACACAAATAATAGCTTCATGGCTGGCTTTATGAGCAAGCCATGGCGGGCCAGTAACATCCCCAATAGCAAATATTCCTGCAACATTAGTAGCACCGAAGCCGTTGGTTACAATATGCCCCTTCTCTGTTTTAACGCCAATTTTTTCTAACCCTATATTCTCTGTATTTCCGATAATTCCGACAGCCATTATCACCCTATCAGAAGTAATTTTCTGCTGTTTCCCTGCGATTGTAATGGTAGCCGTTACGTCATTTTTAGATTTGGTAATTGCCTCAAGCTTAGCAGAGGTATGAATTTTAATACCTCGCTTTTTAAATGACTTGTGAGCTAAATCAGATATTTCCCTATCTTCAACATTAAGAATTCTATCCATCGCTTCAACAATAGTGACATCTACTCCCATATCATTATAAAAGCTAGCAAACTCTATTCCGATTGCACCAGACCCAACCACCATTAATGATTTCGGCATTGTTTTTGGAACCATAGCATCACGGTAGGTAACGATTTTATCTCCATCTGCTTCCATAGATGGTATCTGCCTAGCGCGTGCACCTGTTGCAAGCATAATGTTAGTCGCTTCGACAGTGGATTTTTTCTCACCTTCCACAGCAATTTGCCAGCCACCAGATATCTTTTTATTGATTTTAGCCACGCCTTTTATCACGGTAACTTTATGTTTCTTCATTAGATGGGAAACACCGCCAGAAAGCCGCTCTGCAACTTGGCGTGACCGCGCAACAACTTTTTCAAGATTTATGTTCACGCTTCCTTCTATCTCAATGCCAAATTCACTTAAATGGGAGATATTATTTTTTAACTCAGCCGCACGAAGAAGCGCCTTCGTTGGAATACAGCCCCAATTCAAGCAGACGCCTCCAAGATTTTCTTTTTCAATAACAGCTACTTTTTGACCAAGTTGGCTGGCACGAATAGCACCCACATAGCCACCTGGACCGCCACCGATTACGATTAAATCAAATTTTTGAGAATCAGTCATAACTGTCCTTTTTAAATTCTTAAATTAACATTGTGACAGGGTTTTCAACAAACCCCTTAAAAAGCTGTAACCACTCTGCTCCCAAAGCTCCGTCGACAATGCGATGATCGGCAGATAAGGTGACATTCATCATAGTAGAAACCGCAATTTCGCCATCTTTTACAATCGCTCTTTGCTCTCCTGCACCAACTGCTAAAATGGCGCTTTGAGGCGGGTTGATAACAGCTGCAAACTCTTTAATCCCAAACATACCTAAATTTGATATGGTAAAACCACCACCAGTATATTCTTCTGGTTTTAATTTGCCTTCTCTTGCCCTTGATGCAAGGTCTTTTGTTATTTGCGATAACTCAGCCAAACCAAGTTTTTCAACAGACCGAATAACAGGTGTAATCAATCCACCCTTTATAGAAACTGCCATACAAATATCAGCTGTATCGAAATATCGGCATCCATCCTCTTCAAACCAGCCATTAACATCTGGTCGTTTTTGCAAAGCCATAGCACTTGCTCTTATAATCATATCATTAACCGATATTTTAACGCCCTCTGGTGCCATTTCATTAAGCTGGGCTCGATTTTCTAGCAAACGATCAATTGAACATTCCACCGTTAGGTAGAAATGCGGTGCCGTTTGTTTTGAGAACTGCAATCTGCTTGCAATTGTACGCCGCATCGCTGTGTGTGGAACAAATCTCCCTTCACTTGAAGAACCTATTTGCTGAGGAACTTTTTGGGTATCAGGAGATAATGCTCGATCCGCAGACTTAACATTTTCCTCCGACTTAAAAAATGCTAGGATATCGCGCTCAATAATGCGCCCATGGGGGCCTGTACCATTTACCTGTGCAAGGTCAATACCTTCTTGTGCTGCTAGTCTGCGTGCTAACGGCGTTGCAAAAACCCTGTCTTTCTGGGGGGGGGTATCATTAATATTCTTAGATGCTTGAGTTATTGAGCTAGCATCTGTTGGCGTTTGATTTGTGGCTGGTATTTCGTTATTTAACGCGCTCTTATCAGACGCTTTCTCGCTGTCATTAGCTAGCATTGAGACGTCTTTTTTGACATCATCTTTAATATTGCTGTCTGTTGGAGAATCAGATACCTCGCTAATATTCTCACCATCTTCTGCTAAGACAGCGATCACCGAATTTACAGCAACCCCCTCTGTGCCCTCATTCACAATGATCTTGGCTAGCACCCCATCTTCGATTGCTTCGACTTCCATGGTGGCTTTGTCTGTCTCAATTTCTGCTATTACATCACCAGAGCGTACTTCATCGCCTTGTTTAACAAGCCATTTTGATAATATACCTTCTGTCATAGTAGGCGATAAAGCTGGCATTAATATATCAATTGCCATTTTTAAATCTCCTCCTCTTTGTAGCAGACCTGCAATGCTGCCTGCACAATTTCATCACTTTGCGGCAAAGTTAGGGCTTCTAAATTGGCTGCATATGGCATTGGCACGTCTTTTCCAGTTACACGCATTATGGGTGCATCCAGATAGTCAAACGCTTTTTCATTAACCTGCATTCCCAGCTCAGCCCCAATTCCAGCAAAAGGAAACCCTTCTTCACATGAAATTAGCCTATTCGTCTTTTTAACCGAATTAACAATTAACTCAATATCAAGAGGACGCAAGGATCGTAAATCGATTACCTCAGCCTCAATACTTTTTTCACTCAATTTTTCAGCCGCTTCAAGCGCTTTTCCAACCATAATAGAAAATGCGGTTATAGTAACATCGCTGCCTTCTCTTACAATATTTCCGCGTCCAATCGGCACCAGCCATTCATCCGTATCTGGCACGTCGAAGCTTTGCCCATACATAACTTCGTTTTCAAGGAATATTACAGGATTTGGATCCCGTATTGCAGATTTCAACAACCCTTTTGCATCAGCAGCAGACCATGGGGAAACAACTTTTAGCCCGGGACAATGGGCATACCAGCTTGCAAAGCATTGTGAATGCTGTGCGGCAACTCTGCTTGCAGCCCCATTGGGTCCTCTAAACACAATCGGACATCCCATTTGGCCACCTGACATGTAAAGAGTTTTTGCGGCTGAATTTATAATTTGATCAATCGCCTGCATTGAAAAATTAAAAGTCATGAATTCTACAACCGGTCGCAAATCTCCAAACGCGGCACCGACAGCCAATCCTGTAAATCCATGTTCTGTAATTGGTGTGTCAATAACACGCTTCTCTCCAAACTCATCCAGCAAGCCTTGTGTTACTTTGTATGCTCCTTGATATTCGGCGACTTCTTCGCCCATGATGAATATTTTATCATCAACTCTCATTTCTTCTGCCATCGCATCGCGCAGTGCCTCACGCACTGTCATATTTTTAACAGGGCCATCCCATTCCATCACCTGAGCTACACTAACATCGCGCTTTGTCGCCGCCGCCGCCGGCTCAATTAAGGGCGATGTAATGGTAGACTCAACTTGCAGGTTTTCTTTATTTTGGCTTATGGTTACTAGATTATCGCCGCTATCACCTGATATAGTGGCAATGACGGTGCCTACTGGCACTGCTTGTGTTCCCTCTTCCACCACCAATTGGGTAACAACTCCATCATCAACAGCTTCAACTTCCATTGTCGCCTTATCTGTTTCAATTTCAGCTATCACATCACCGGAGCGTATTTCATCTCCTATCTTCACCAGCCATTTAGATAATATCCCCTCTGTCATAGTTGGGGATAATGCTGGCATTTTTATTTCATTCGACATAGGTTAAACCCTTAAATTTTTTTTTCTGCGACATAATCTGTGCAACAAATCAAATTTTTGATTGACGAAGCTATTATTCAGCAACTTCAACTAATATATCGGTATAAAGCTCATCTGGTGATGGTTCAGGTGACTCTAATGCGACATCTGTCGCTTCTGATATGATTTTTTTAACTTCTGTATCCTGAAGTTTTAATTCTGCTTCCTCGATACCTTCTCGAAGTAGTAAATCACGCAAATGATCGATAGGATCATGCTGTTTTCGCATAGCATCTACCTCCTCACGCGTTCTATATTTTGCAGGATCTGACATTGAGTGACCCCGATAGCGATATGTTTTCATTTCTAAAATATAAGGACCCTTACCAGAACGTGCATACTCTATTGCCTCAATACCAGCCTCTCGCACAGCCAACACATCCATACCATCAACCTGCTTGCCGACAATTCCATAAGCAGAACCACGCTCATATAATGCGGTACCAGCAGTGGATCTAGGGGTTGATGTTCCCATTGCATATTGATTATTTTCAATAACAAAGATAACAGGGAGCTTCCATAAGGATGCCATATTGAAAGTCTCATAAACTTGACCTTGATTGGCAGCACCATCTCCAAGATAAGTCATTGCCACGCCGCCATCATCCTTATATTTATGGGCAAAGCCAAGCCCTGCACCTATTGGCACTTGTGCTGCCACAATTCCATGACCGCCGTAAAAATTCTTCTCACGGCTAAACATGTGCATCGAGCCGCCTTTGCCCTTTGAATATCCTGCTGCCCTGCCCGTAAGCTCAGACATAACCCCTGAAGGTTCCATCCCACATGCAAGCATATGACCATGATCGCGGTAGGATGTTACCACGCTGTCTTTATCCTCATTTGCCGACTGCAATCCAACAACAACAGCTTCCTGTCCAATATATAAATGACAGAAACCACCAATTTTACCCATACCATAAAGCTGACCTGCTTTTTCTTCAAAACGCCTAATCAACAACATATCACGATGCATCGATAGGAGCGTGTTTCTATCTGGCTTGTGATTTACAATATTTCGAGCAGACTTTGGCGGCCTGCCAGACTTGCTAGGATTTTTTACACGCGTTTGATTAGGTTTACGTGGCACGATGTTGCATCTCCCGCTGTTTCCGTTTTTTTTATATAAATTTCGTTTTAAAATTGTTAAGACATAACCTGCGCGACAATGCTAAGTGTGTTGCAAAATTAAGGTATTTGCAACAATTTTATCTTATTGTTTTTATTGTATTTTTTAGATTTAAACCTAATTTTGGTTAAATGATCTCATAAGAAAAATCACCGCTACTCATGAATTAATTAATATTAAGTAAGATTAGAATGTCATTATCTGCAAAAAGACCAAGCTCACTTCGTGCCATTTCTTCTAATATGTCTTGATCAACTATATCATTTTTCATTAGTGAAATTCGAGATTCCAGCTGAGCATTTTCTTTCATCAGTAATTGTAGATGTTCTTGTGCTGCAGCAATTTCTCTATCCAAATTATCCCGCATTAACAAGCCACGCTCTCCGGTAAGTGAATGAAATCCAAAAAAGGCTATTAAGGTTCCAAGAAGCATAAAGCTTCCAAAATACGTCAATGGCCTATTTAGCATTTTGTGCGTTCTCATTTCTAGTACCCTATGACTTTAACCGCTTGATATAATGAAGTGAATCAAATTCAACATTCTATGTCAACCAAAACTCGATTCATTCCTATTAGCGACGGCATAAGAAAATCCATTAGATTAAAATTAGATGGTCTATTTAGCTCTGAACTCCCGCGGTTGTTTTACAGGTATGAGAATACTTCTTTTACTTTTAAAAAAAACTCAGCACTACCCCAGTCGGGATATCGTATTTCCGAGCACTCAAATCCTCGAAATATGATTTTATCTCTTATGCCAGTCAACTCTCGAACGCAAATAACAATCTCAATACTCCCTCCGCCCTCATCTGCTACTAGAAGTATCGAATGACTATCGCCTGATTGGTTCTTCGCTGGAAAAAATTACATGATATCAAAGTAGGCTGGGTGTCTTATTTGTTGCCATCCAGATTTTTTTTCAATTAGTTCAAAATTTTGGGCGCTAATAAAGAGATCGCTGTTTTCATCAAGATACTCTGTATACATCTCTATTTGACCATTTCTCTCTCTTGCTTCTCTAAAGGAATATATACTGCATTTGTGCCGGTCACAAATTTCATACTTCTAATAATTTGAGTTCAAGCATTATTGTTATATGCGCTCAAGCAATGGGTTTTCAAAGCCTACAGTTTGCTTTTTGGGAACTAGCGCAGTATCGCCTTGCCCGCATATTCGGATGTTAATCCTAGCGCATCTTCAATTCGTAATAGCTGATTATATTTTGCCAGCCTGTCTGAACGTGACAGCGAGCCTGTTTTTATTTGACCTGCATTTGTAGCTACCGCCAAATCTGCAATAAAATTATCTTCAGTTTCACCGGACCGGTGGGAGATTATCACCCCAAATCCAGATTTTTGAGCAAGAGAAATAGCATTCATCGTCTCTGTTAATGTTCCTATTTGATTCACTTTTATTAAAATCGCATTAGCTGATTTTTCAGTAATACCACGTTCAAGCCTTTTAGGATTTGTAACAAATAAATCATCGCCTACAATCTGCACCTTATCCCCCACAACAGATGTCAATTCAGCAAACCCGCACCAATCATCCTCATCCAACGGATCTTCAATGGATATTATTGGATGATTAGCTGTCAAATCAGCCCACATTTTATTCATCTCTTTGGTGGTTAGTGATTTTCCTTCTCCCGCAAGATGATATTTGCCATCTTTATAAAATTCAGATGCAGCCGCATCTAGCGCAATTACAATATCCTCTCCAATTGAATAGCCTGCAGTCTCAATGGCCTTGCTTACAAATTCCAAAGCCTCATCAGTGCTATTTAAAGCAGGTGCAAAACCACCCTCATCACCCACTGATGTTGCAAGCCCTTTTTGCATCAATCCTGATTTAAGAGCTTGAAAAATTTCAGCCCCCATCTGAAGACCATCGGAAAAGCAATTTGCACCAATAGGCATGATCATAAATTCCTGAACATCTAATTTATTATCAGCATGGGCGCCGCCATTTAAAATATTCATCATAGGCGTTGGCAGAAGATGCGCATTTACCCCTCCCAAATACTGCCAAAGTGGCAATTCTACGCTATCAGCCGCAGCACGAGAAACCGCAAGGCTTACCCCTAAAATTGCATTCGCGCCCAAGCGTGATTTGTTTTCAGTCCCATCAAGCTCAATCAAATCTGTATCGATGCTGCGTTGGTCAAGCGCGTCAGTACCCGATAGCGAGTCAAAAATCTCGTGATTTACCGCATGGACTGCCTTTAATACGCCTTTTCCGTTATAAGAGCTTTTATCATTATCTCTTAACTCTACAGCCTCATAGGCTCCTGTAGACGCACCAGATGGCACTGCAGCTCTTCCAACAGAACCATTCTCCAGAATCACATCCACCTCAATTGTTGGATTACCGCGTGAGTCTAAAATTTGTCTTGCTTGAATATCAATAATGGCTGACATAGCGATCCTCTTTGCTAATTATTTATTTTTGGATGCTTTAAAAAGCACCCTTTTATCCGAATTATATACTCGCTTCGACGACGTTACTTACTCATAAAACATAAATTATGTATGGCACTTAATTGGGTTAAAAGGGATTGCATTTCATCTAGCGGTATCATGTTCGGCCCATCAGATGGTGCATTATCTGGGTCTTGATGGCTTTCCACAAACACACCGTTTACACCTGCTGCAACTGCTGCACGTGCTAATATCGGCACGAACTCTCGCTGGCCACCAGATGTGCCGCCAAGCCCGCCTGGTTGCTGCACCGAATGCGTGGCGTCAAATATAACAGGATACCCAAATTTTGCCATTTGAGGCAGAGAACGCATATCAGACACCAGTGTATTGTATCCAAAGCTTGTACCACGTTCTGTTACTAAAATTTGATGATTATCCGTCGATGCAACCTTAGCAGCAACATACTCCATATCCCAAGGGGCTAAAAACTGGCCTTTTTTTATGTTTACAACAGCTCCTGATTTTCCAGCAGATATCAGCAAATCAGTTTGCCTACATAAAAAAGCTGGTATTTGAAGTATATCAACAATTTTTGATGCAGCTTCACATTGCTCAGATGTATGAACATCTGTAAGTACGGGGCAGCCAAATTGCTGTTTTACGTCTTCTAAAATTCGCAAACCTTCCTCGACACCAACGCCTCTGGCAGAATTAGCAGATGTTCGATTGGCTTTGTCAAATGAGGATTTATATATAAAATTCATCCCCGCAATTTGAGCAGCATTTAGGAGAGCCTCAGCATGAAACAATGCATGGTCACGCCCTTCAATTTGACAAGGACCAGCGATAAGCACCAACGGCAATCCAGACCCTATTTTAAAACTGCCCACATCAACGCGATGAATATTAGGATTTACAGACATTAGTTTGCTATACCAATCTTGAATGTTTTCCGGCAGCGGACACAAACTGAGCGAATAACGGATGCGGCTGAAACGGTTTTGACTTTAACTCAGGATGAAATTGCACTGCTATAAAAAAGGGATGATCTTTTCGCTCTACAATTTCTGGCAGCCTTCCATCGGGCGATAATCCAGAAATATGCAAGCCAGCCTCTGCTAGTATTCTCTCATAGTTAATATTAACTTCATAGCGATGACGATGGCGCTCTGAGATTTCGTCAGACCCATAAATTCTATGTGCCAGACTTTCGTCTTTGATAAGGCATCGATAAGCCCCAAGGCGCATTGTGCCTCCCATATCATCTAAATCTGTTCTTTGTTCAACTGAATTACCTGCAATCCATTCCGTCATCAAACCCACTAATAACTCACCTCCATCTCCAAATTCACTAGAATTTGCATTAGGCAGATTTCCAAGCGTTCTAGCAGATTCCAAAACAGCCATTTGCATTCCAAAGCAAATCCCTAAAAATGGAATATGTCTCTGTCTTGCATAGCGGATTGCATTTATTTTACCCTCAGAGCCTCGCTTGCCAAATCCCCCCGGGACCAGCAAGCCAGATACATCTGCCAAATAATGAGCAAGAATATCATCATTATTGGTTTCAAATAATTCGGAGTCTATCCATTCCACGTTAACCCGCAATTTATTTGCAATACCGCCATGCGTAATCGCCTCACCAAGAGATTTATAGCTATCCTGAAGAGAGGTATATTTACCAACAATAGCAATGGTAATCTCGCCCTCAGGATTTTCATAATCATGAGCAATTGATATCCATCTTTTCAGGTCAGGCTTTGTATCATCTAATTTAAAATGACGACAGATTTGTGTATCAAACCCCTGCTCATTATAAGCTAGTGGAACATAATAAATACTGCTCGCATCCTCTGCTATAATCACATCATCACCATCTACATTGCAAAATTGACCAATTTTCTTTTTTTGCTCTGCGGGTACTGGTTGCTCCGTTCGGCATAAAAGAATGTCTGGTTGCAGACCTACGGACTGTAATTCTTTGACAGAATGCTGGGTCGGTTTTGTTTTAAGCTCCCCTGCGGCATGAATGTAGGGAAGTAAGGTTACATGAACAATACAAGAGCCATCACTTCCAAGCTCATTTCGCAATTGTCTTATTGCCTCCAGGAAAGGCAGTGATTCAATATCGCCGACCGTACCTCCGATTTCACATAAAACAAAATCTTCATCTGTAATATCATTACGCACAAACTCTTTAATAGCGTCTGTTACATGCGGAATTACTTGTATGGTGGCGCCTAGATAGTCCCCCCTGCGTTCT
>Ga0255769_10003219_pt1 | contig 16685 bp, 10 predicted proteins | sample 041ome_9_FD_179637 | JGI IMG/M metagenome (GOLD analysis project Ga0255769, IMG submission 179637) | Coastal salt marsh microbial communities from the Groves Creek Marsh, Skidaway Island, Georgia - 041413US metaG (version 2) | ecosystem: Environmental > Aquatic > Marine > Intertidal zone > Salt... | reverse complement strand
TTGAAGGTTGTGAAGCAATTGGCTCCTCTGATGCAGGAATTTATGTAGGACAATCACAACATGTTGTCATTAGAAATAATAAAGCATTTTATAATGTAGCGGGTATTGAAAGTGAAAATAGTTCTCATGTAGAAATCTATGGCAATGAAGCTTATGAAAATACAAGCGGATTGTTGATTTTTAACCTTCCAGAACTCACGATTTATGGAAGCCATGTGAATGCATTCCAAAATAAAATATACAACAATAACATCCCAAATTTTGGTGTCAAGGGATCTATTGTAAGCGCAGTGCCCAAAGGAACAGGCGTTGTGATCATGGCAACTCAACATGTCGAATTCACAAATAATTTTGTGTCAGATCATAAGACCTCAAATTTATCTGTAGTAAGCTATAAGGTTTTTGCTGCAGATGAAGATCCAGAAAACACCGCATTAAGCGAGGCTGCAGAAGCTCAAGGTCTTCGAGCAATTCGTTCAGATTACGAGAATGACACCAATTACAACGCCTATCCAGGAAAAGTAACCGTTTCTAATAACGAATTCAAAAACAACTTTAGGTTTCCAACTCTTTCAAATGACTTTGGAAAATTATGGTATTTTAAAAATGGGGGTGATATCCCTGATATTGCCTATGACGGCATTCTACCAAAGGGAACGAAACTTCAAGATCCAGATGTAAAACTATGTATTCAAAATAATGAAAATGCCTCCTTTGTTTTTTTAGATGCTGCTAACGATTTCAAAGCGTTTTCGAATGACCTAACACCATTTAATTGTTCACTAAACTAAATGAATAAAAGAGATTTTTACTTAAATCAACTTTGTTTAGTTATTATGCTAAGCTTTTTATTTATTGGTTGTGGAACACGAGAAAATTCAGTGCCAAAAGTTAAAAAAGTTTCTTCAAAAATGGCTCTTGTTCAAACGACAATGAATCAAAAAAAGAAACTTTCGGATTACAATTTTTTTAAAGGAAAACTATCTGATCTAGCACCTAATGAAAATGTTTTTCCCTACACGTTAAACACACCTTTATTTACGAATTATGCTTTTAAAAGGCGTTTTATTTATTTACCAGAGGGAAAACAAATGAAGTATAATGCTGAAACTGTTTTTGATTTTGAAGAAGGATCCATTATTATTAAAAACTTCTATTACCCTAAAGATTTCAGATTACCAGATGGTGAAAAAAAAATAATTGAAACCCGGCTTCTCATCAAAGAAAAAGACATTTGGACTCCATTAAATTATGTTTGGAATGAAGAACAAGATGAGGCATTACTTAATTATGTAGGGAAAAAAACTGAAGTCAGCTGGGTTGATCTTAATGGCACTAACCGAAACATTACTTACAATGTTCCCAACAATAATCAGTGTAAAAACTGCCATTTAAATGGAAAAAAAATCACCCCAATTGGTCCTACAGCAGCTCAGCTTAATGGAATATTTAAAGATCTTTCTGGCACTATTTCTCAATTGGATTTTTTTGCCAAACATGGCCATTTGAATGGACTTCCAAAAAAGGAATTGATCCCTAGATTTTCTGTTTGGGATGATCCCAAAACTGGTACCATTGCTGAACGAGGGAAGGCCTATTTAGATATCAATTGCGCCCATTGCCATCAACCCCAAGGGAGTGCGAAAAATTCAGGTCTCGATTTGCGCTTCAGTCAAAATGATTCTCGAAAAAGAGGGGTCTATAAACCTCCTGTAGCTGCAGGAAAAGGATCAGGTGATCTTCAGTATAGTATTGTACCTGGTCAACCTGAAAATTCTATACTTCTCTATCGTATGATGAGCAATGACCCCGGTGTAATGATGCCCGAAATTGGGCGCTCCGTAGTACATGAAGAAGGAATCGCATTGATCACTGAATATATCGAAAATTTGATCGTTCAATAAAAAATAATTTTTAGAACAATTTCAAAACAAGATTACCTCAAAAAATGGTAATTTTGAAAACTATGAAATTTAAGTCTGGAATCAATTTTACAAAGCATGTTCCCAAGATACAGACCCCTTTTGAACGCTTGTTTGAAATTTTTAAGGAACTCATCACACACACCTCTGGAGATTTTGACGAAGCCATCGAGTGGCTTCGCGAACTGGATGTAGAATATCAGCTGACAGACGAGGACTATACCATAGATGATTTTATAGAGGACCTCAAACAAAAAGCTTATATTCAGCCGAAATCTGGAGCGGGAGGAGATGGCAAAGGAGATGGGTTTACTTTGACACCTAAAACAGAGAAACTACTTCGTGAATATGCCCTTAAACAAATTTTTGGAAATCTTAAAAAGACATCTGCTGGAAATCATAAAACCAAAAACACTGGTGCGGGCCAAGAGAATACAGGAGAATTTAAATCCTATCAGTTTGGAGATCCATTAGAAAAAATTGCAATGACAGAGAGCATTAAAAATGCTCAGATACGAAATTTAGGAAGTGACTTTACACTACAGGATCAAGATTTAGTCGTTGAAGACTCCCTATTCAAAACGCAAATGAGCACCGTACTCATGATTGATATTAGCCATAGTATGATCTTGTATGGTGAAGACAGAATAACCCCTGCCAAAAAAGTAGCGATGGCTTTGGCTGAACTTATTACAACACGCTACCCAAAAGACACCTTGGACATTCTTGTTTTTGGAAATGATGCTTCTCAAATTTTACTAAAAGACTTACCTTATTTAGAGGTAGGACCCTATCATACGAATACTGTTGCAGGACTAGAATTAGCAATGGATTTACTGAGGAGAAAGAAAAATACAAACAAACAGATTTTCATGATAACAGATGGAAAGCCAAGTTGTCTTAAATTACCCGATGGTTCTTACTATAAAAACAGTGTCGGCTTGGACGAAATGATCGTGGAAAAATGCTATAATATGGCCCGTCAAGCCAAAAAATTACACATCCCGATTACAACTTTTATGATTGCTCAAGACCCATATTTACAGCAATTTATTCGAACTTTTACGGAAGCCAATAGAGGGAAAGCATTTTTTACGGGACTTAAAGGTTTGGGGGAAATGATTTTTGAAGACTATGAAAAAAACAGAAAGAAACGCTTAGAATAAAGCCAAATGAAAGAAAAAGAGATTACCACACTGGGAGAATTAAAAAAATCAGGATATCAAACTCAATCAATACAACAAGAGCTTGCAAAAAACTTGAAACGAAAACTTCAAAAAGGAGAACAAACTTTTGAGGGTATTATTGGCTATGAAAATACAGTCATTCCAGATATGGAACGTGCGATCCTTTCGGGACATAATATTAATTTATTGGGACTTCGAGGTCAAGCTAAAACAAGACTTGCACGCCAACTTACCTCCTTATTGGATGAGTGGGTTCCCGTGATAACAGGCTCTGAAATAAATGATGATCCACTCGATCCGATTAGTCGAGATGCTAAAGCACTTATTGCAGAAAAAGGAGATGCTACTCCAATAAATTGGCTTCACCGCAGTGAACGCTTTTATGAAAAACTTGCAACACCGGACGTAACTGTTGCGGATCTTATTGGAGATGTAGATCCAATTAAAGCATCCAATTTAAAATTATCTTACGCAGACGAGCGCGTAATTCATTTTGGAATGATTCCAAGAGCCCATCGTTGTATCTTCGTCTTGAATGAATTACCTGACTTACAAGCTCGAATTCAGGTAGCGCTCTTCTCCATTCTTCAGGAAAAGGAGATTCAAATACGTGGTTTTAAACTGCGGTTTCCTGTTCAACCTTTATTAATTTTTACTGCAAATCCAGAAGACTATACTAATAGAGGGAGTATTGTAACTCCTCTAAAAGACCGTATCGGTTCTCAAATTTTAACACATTACCCACACAACAGAAAAATTGCTAAAAAAATTACCCAACAAGAAGCACAAGCTACCGAAACACAAGCAGCCCATATTTACATCCCAGAATTGGCTCGAGATATTTTAGAACAAATCAGTTTTGAAGCAAGAAAAAGTGATTATGTAGATGCTAAAAGTGGAGTTAGCGCCCGATTGAGTATCACAGCCTTTGAAAACCTAATCTCAACAGCAGAGCGGAGAATCTTGATTAGTGGTGAAAAGAAAACAAGTTTGCGCATGGCTGATTTCTTAGGGATTATTCCCGCTATCAATGGTAAGATAGAACTGGTCTATGAAGGAGAACAAGAAGGGGCAGAACAAATCTCTTATTACCTCATTACTCAAGCAGTAAAAACGCTTTTCCCTTCGTATTTTCCAGAAGTAAAAAAACTTGAAAAAGCAGATGAAGATGGCCCTTACGATGACCTATTGGGTTGGTTTTTTAAAGACAATGAACTCTTTATAGAAGATTCTATAAACGACGACAAATATAGAGCGCTGCTAGATCAACTGCCTGGAATTGATCAAATCATCAAAACCCATCAACCCGATTGCACCTCCCAAGATCGTTATTTTCTTATCGAATTTTTATTATGGGGACTGGAAGCAAATAAAAAACTGAATAAATATAGAACCTTAGAAGGCTTTCAGTTTAAAGATACCTTGGGAAGTTACATTAGTAGACTTTAGTATGAGGTTTTAATTTTCGTAAAGAAATCAGAGATGAAATCTATAATCGGTATAACCAAACGTTCAAATCAAATTATTTTTCGATTTTGAACTCTTTAATTTCCTCAAATTCAGAAAGTTGAATAGCTTCTATTTTAGCTTTCAATGCATCCCAATGTTCTTTGTAAAAAATATTCGTTTTTTCAAGAGCAGATTTCAGTTCATTTTGTGCGTGTTCCAATAGTTTTTCCTCGGTAGAGGTGATGCCATAAGGTCTTGATCGTACATATCTATTGGCATTAGAAATTCTCGTAACAACACTGTTTGTAGAATTTCTAACTATTCCTTGACGCTTGTCTTCTTTTCCAATAAAGGCGTTCATAATACTATCTATCATTTTGGTGCGATCTTCAATTACCTCTATCAATTCTTTATTGGCCTCCTTATCTTTCTTTTCAATTCTTGTTTTGTAGGATTCCAAGGTTTTTTTACTTGCCTTCAATTGATTTACAGCGGCTACTGCTTGTTCTGTAAGACGCTCGATTTTTTTAGAATAATCGTAACGGTCATCTATAGCTTTTTGGGAAACTTCAATCCGTGGATCATTCATGACGACTACCTCAGTTTCGGATTTTGTTTCTTTACTTTCAAGGACAACTCTGTATGTTCCGGGTTTTACAGTCACTCCACCAGGTTCGGAAGTTCTCTTACGATCAGAACGGCTCGGACGAGCTACCCCTTTTTCATTCATATACCAATACCAGCGATGAAATCCTGTCTCAGTGGGTGCCTTTTTATTTAGAGTTCGGATCAAACGATCTCCATCAAATATTTTTAATGTCAGTGAATCTTTGCTTTTTTTGTCTTTTGCCTTATAAAAATAAGTCAGCATACTTCCTGATTTTCTGTTTTCAGCATTGAATAGCGCATCACCTCCAAATCGTGAACCGGTTGGCTGTTGGTATTCTGCCAAATAGCTTGTAGGAGGCTCAAAAATATACGATTGTTTTGTTGTGATTTCAGGGTTCTCAGCAACAGCTCGGAGTGGTCTGATGTCATCCATTACCCAAGCAGCTCTTCCAAAGGTACCAATCACAAGGTCGTGCTCTCTCGGATGAATTATGAGGTCTTTCGTTGAAACTGTAGGAAAAACTTTTGAATCAAATTTAGTCCAGCTTTCTCCTTTATTTAATGAATAATACAAACCATCATCTGTTCCTAAAAACAAAAGACGCTCCGACTCAATATCTTCAATGATACTTAAAGTGTAACCAAAAACGTCTTTTTCATCTACAATTCGTTCCCAATTCTTTCCATAATTAGTGGTTTTATATACATAGGGAGTATAGTTAAAACGTCGGTAATCATTTGCCACTAAAAAAGCCGTTCCAGCCTCTTTATTCGAGGCTTTAATCTGTGCTATCCAACTTCCTTCTGGGAGTTGTTTTAAGTTTTTAGTAACCTCCTCCCAGCTTTTTCCACCATCTCTAGAAATGTGAACTCTTCCGTCATCAGAACCTGTCCATAACAAATCTTTCTGTAGCGGTGAAGGTTCAATTACCAAAAGTGTACAATGATTTTCAGCGCCAGTAGCGTCTAATGTTAGTCCTCCACTCTCCCCTTGTTTTTGCTTTTCAGGATCGTTGGTAGTTAAGTCTGGAGAGATCACTTCCCATGTCAAACCCTTGTCAGTGCTTTTGTGTACAAATTGGCTACCAAAATAGACAGTGCTATTATCAAATGGATCTTGTCCTATAGCTGCATTCCAATTAAATCTGAGTTTCATATCTGGGTCTGGATGTGTCGGTCGAACCCCATAATTGTTTCCTGTTTTCCAATCGTAACGAGATACATTCCCTTGCTGACTCATGGCGTATCCAAATCGAGAATTGTCTTTATCAGGCACTACATCAAAACCATCTCCAAAAGCAATTTCTTGCCAATATGAATTTCGAATTCCCTGTGCTTTCCATACATAAGCAGGGCCTCTCCAAGAACCATTGTCCTGCATTCCTCCATATACGTTATAAGGATACTCATTGTCCACACTGATATGGTAAAATTGTCCTACAGGTATATTCCCCACAAATCTCCATGAAGCACCACCATCTCGTGTAATATTCAATCCACCATCGTTCCCGTCCATCATAAACGATCCGTCCTCAGGATGAATCCACCAAGCATGATGATCAGGATGTACACCATTATTTGCGTTATAAGCAGGCATCAATTCTTTAAAACTTCGACCTCCGTCCTCTGATACATTTACGTAAGTAAATACGGTATAAACTCTGTTTTCGTTTTGTGGATCTACAAAAAGATCGGAATAATAAAAAGGTCGATTCCCAATCCCTGGTTTATCGTTTATTTTTTGCCAATGATCTCCCCCATCCGTTGATTTGTAAAGTGCATTCTTTTTAGCTTCAATTAATGCGTAAATGATATTGGGTTTGTTATGCGCCATGGCTAAGCCAATTCTTCCTAAATCGCCCTCTGGCAGACCTTCTTTGCTGGTCTTTTTTACCCAATTTTTTCCGCCATCTATAGTAATATAAAGTCCACTTCCTTTTCCTCCTGAGTTAAAAAACCAAGGATCTCGTTTATGTTCCCAGAGGGCAGCAACTAATTTATTTGGATTGGTTGGATCCATAATCAAGTCTGCTGCACCCGTTTTAGGATTGGCATACAGTATTTTTTTCCAGTTCAACCCTCCGTCAGTAGTTTTAAAAATTCCTCGTTCTGGATGTTCTCCCCAAGGAGAGCCAATAGCAGCTACATAAACTACATCTGGATCAGTTGGATCTATTATAATTCTATGAATATGGCGGGTTTGTTCTAGACCCATAGAAGTCCAAGTTTTACCTGCATCTAAGGATCTATAAACTCCATATCCTCCGTTTAAACTATTTCTTGGGTTTCCTTCACCTGTTCCGACCCATACAACGTCTGGATTTGATTGTTGGATTGCTAAAGCTCCAATAGATGCGGTTACTTGATCTTCAAACAAAGGAGTCCAACGCACCCCTCCACTTGTTGATTTCCAAATCCCACCCGAAGCGGTACCTACATAAATAATTTCTCTATTTTGATTTACAACATCAATAGCCGTCACACGACCACTCATCCCACCCGGACCAATATTACGAGGGGCAATTCCTTTCATCCATTTTGGATCTATACTTTGGGAAGTTACTATCTGAATGAGTAGGATTAATAAGAGAGAATATAGTTTTTTCATTTTAGCAATTTTTTTAAAAAGTACAAAAAAAGAGCAATTACTACATCCTATTCTCAACAAAAATATAAGACAAAAAGAATTGTCTCGAAGACTTTAATGAAAGTGATAAAATCCTAAAAAATAAATAAACACTTAAAACACAATGGGAGAATTTGGTAAATTAAAGGGATTGAAAATGACAATCCCTTTAATTAATGTTGGCCCACTAGGGCTCGAACCTAGACTCTTCGGTACCAAAAACCGACGTGTTGCCAGTTACACCATGGGCCAAAAACGTGGCAAATTTACATGAAAGTTTTTTGTACTCCAACTTTTATTTAAAAATTAAAGCATTAAAATTTCGTTGACTGTTTTAATACCCTAGTAGCTACTTTTAAAATAGCTTTCTATTTCATTTGCAATCAAGAAGTCGTTTACGCTGAATATCATTTATAAAAAAATAGGATGAAAGCCAATTTACTTATGATTCTTTACACATAATAGGATGTTAATGGTTCAAAAAACGTTTTCTCTTCCTTCATTTATCCTTACATTCGCTATTCAAAATTGATTCATAAAATGAGTGATAAAACATTTCGTTTTTGGAACCAAAGCTTCGGCTGGATGGTTTTTGCAATTGCGTTGTTTACTTTTGGAAGTACTGTTGAACCTACCGCCAGTTTTTGGGATGCTGGAGAATATATTGCCACCTCCGCCAAACTCCAAGTAGGACATCCACCAGGGGCTCCACTTTTTCAAATGTTTGGTGCTTTTTTTGCACTCTTTGCTAGCAGTGCTCAAAAAGTAGCATTAATGGTCAATTTTATGTCGGTTTTTTCTTCGGCATTTACGATCCTCTTTTTATTTTGGACACTAACACTCTTGCTTTCAAAATTACCTAACTTCAAAAAAATAGAACGTCTTTCGGATAAAATCGCATTCTTTGGAAGTGCAGCAGTTGGTGCCTTAGCTTTTTGTTTTTCTGATAGTTTTTGGTTCAATGCTGTAGAGACTGAAGTGTATGCGATGGCAACATTGATTCTATCTTCACTTTTTTGGATGGGTCTTCGTTGGGAACAAGAAATGAACACAGCTCGAGGTGATCGTTGGTTATTGATGATTGCCTTTGTTATTGGACTTTCCTTTGGGGTTCACTTTATGGGGCTTCTTACCGTACCCGCATTGGGGATGATTTATTACTTTAAAAACACAAAAAAAGTCACATTCAAAGGTTTTGTTTATGCCAACCTTATTTCAGTAGCCATACTGCTCTTCATTTTTAAGTTATTGCTCCCATTAACACTTTCCTTTTTTGGAAAAGCCGAAGTATTTTTCGTCAATAGTATAGGACTCCCTTTTAACAGTGGGACACTGATTGCTGGACTAATTTTTATCGCTTTTTTTTATTACAGTTTACGCTATACTCGAAAAAAAAATTGGGTTAATTTCAATACTGGAGTTTTAACAGTGCTCTTTGTATTGATTGGTTTTTCCTCATGGATAATGATCCCTATCCGTGCCAATGCCAATACTGTGATCAATGAAAATTCACCTTCTGATGCTCGTTTACTCTTAGCATATTATAACTTAGAACAGTACCCCGAGACAAAATTGTTTTATGGACCCATGTTCTCCGATATCTATGCGGGTCAAGATCCGGAAAAACCTTTTATTGATGATAAGCCAAAATACGAAAGAGACTATAAAACAGGGCGCTATAAAATTGTCAACTTTTGGAAAGATGCCCGATTTAATTCAAATAATGCTCATAACGGAATTTTGCCAAGACTCTGGAGTAGTGAGCATGCAGGTAACTACATGAACTTTACAGAGCCTCTAGAATTTACTGTAAAATCTAGTTATCGTTCTAACCCTCAGCTTCAACAACGCATCCAAGATTTCAAGGAAGACATTGAAGATGGTGCTGTATCTGGGGATCAATACCACGAATTTTTAAAGACTTTTAGTCCCTATCTCAATATCGAGAAACCGAGTTTGATATCCAATCTTAGATTCTTTTTTGAATATCAAATTGGCTATATGTATTGGCGCTATTTGATGTGGAATTTTACTGGAAGACAGAATGATATTCAAGGAGAATACAATATACTTAATGGTAATTGGATCAGTGGAATTCCCTTAATAGACGAACTTCGTCTTGGAAATCAGTCTGAACTTCACCAAGACGCTCTAAATAACAAAGCGAGAAATACTTATTTTTTCCTTCCATTTATTCTGGGGCTCATTGGGCTATATTTTATTTACCAAAAAGATCCCAAACGCTTCTGGGTACTTCTTTTGTTTTTCTTATTTACAGGATTGGCATTAAAAGTCTATTTGAACGAACGTCCCTTTGAACCGCGTGAACGGGATTATGCACTGGTAGGTTCCTTTTACGTTTTTGCAATTTGGATTGGTTTAGGAACTTGGGCTTTGGTTCAAAAGATACAACCCTTTCTTACAAAGAAACTTGCTGCTCCTTTGGTTATAAGTTTTTGTATGCTCTGCGTCCCTGTATTAATGGGCTTTCAAAATTGGGATGATCACGACCGCTCCAATAGATACACTGCCCAATCTATGGCCAAGTCTTATCTCCAATCCATTCAAAAAGATAAAGGAGCAATGATATTTACTATTGGAGATAATGACACCTTTGCACTATGGTATGCCCAAGAAATTGAAGGTTTTAGAACAGATGTTCGAACAATAAATTCCAGTTTATTGGGTACAGATTGGTACATCGATCAGATGAAACGAAAAACCTACGAGAGTGAGCCAATTCCTTCACAAATGACACATGACCTCTATGCCTATGGTGTCAGAGATGTGCTTAGACACCAACCTGTCTTGGATTCAGTTCGATGGGATATTAAAGATTTGATGAACTGGATTTCAAGCGATCATCCAAGAACTAAAATTAAAGACCTTCTGAAACAATCGGGGCAAGATCCAAATCAACTGCCAGAAAGCCAACAAGAGGGGGTATTCTATCCCACACGGAAAATAAGAGTCCCAGTAAACAAAGAAAATGTTCTGAAAAGTGGTATTGTGAAACCCGAAGATGCAGATAAAATTGTTCCTTATATCGATATCGATCTTCCTGAAAGTGCCTTGCTTAAAAACCAAATGATGATGTTAGATATTCTAGCCAACAACGATTGGGAACGACCTATCTATTTTACAGGAGGTAGTTACTCTGAATCAGAGTATCTATGGATGAAAAAATATTTGCAACTGGAAGGTCTGGTCTATAAATTAGTTCCTATAGAGACAAATCTAGGAGAAGAAAATCCATATTTAATGGGACGAATAGACGGAGATCTGATGTATGACATAGTGATGCAATGGGATTGGGGAAATTCTGAGCGAACTGACATTTATCACGATCCCGAAACAAGAAAAAATAGTATTTCATTCCGAAGTAATATGGCTCGTCTTGCTGAAACTTTGATCAATGAAAATAAAAACGAGAAAGCACGAAATATCATAGATTTAGCCATGGCTAAAATGCCTCTGGATTACTTTGGATACTATAGCCTTTTGGTTCCTTTTGTAGATGGCTATTTCCGAATTGATGATGCTGATAAAGCACTGGAATTATCTCTAAAAATAGCTGAAAAATACCGTGACAGATTAAATTACTTCAACAGCCTAGACGCAAACTCACAATACAATATGGGTGAAGAAATTATTACTGAAATAGAACGTTACCGAACTTTAGTTGAAGCCAATCTTAAACATGCCGAAAAAACAGATTTAACACCGATCCTAAACCAGTTTATTGAAGCTATTGAACCGTTCAGATACCTCTATGGTGATTATGAATTCTACACAGGGTTGGTAGATGTCGTAGAGGGTTATTATATCGAAGATAAAATTCTAATTGCTCAATCATTGAGCACTAAAATTGGTACGGAATACGAACAGCGGATTCAATTATTCGGTCAAGTATCCGCTGAAAATCAACGTCAACTACTGTCTAGAATTCAGAATGAACTGACTGAATACAATTATTTTGTTCAAATAGTAAAGGCGTATGACAGTTCAGCATTTGGAAACCAAATAGAGTCAGAATTCAATAAGAACCTTGAATTATTTTCTCCGCTTCTAGATGAAAAAGAAGAGGATTAAAGCCTATTACAAATTAACGTGATCTTGCAGTAGACTGATCAGCGTATTTGCATCTTGTGAACCGCTTTGTCTCCAGATCATTTCGTTAAATTTATAAATCATAAATGTGGGTAAAACCCGTACTCTAAGAGCTTCAGACAATTTGTGATTTTTATCGATATCGATTTTGATGACTTTCCCTTTATCTCCTAGGGCTGCGGCAACGTCCTTAAGTGTTCGCTGCAAATCAAACTGTTCATCTTCTTCATGACGGTAAAACGCCAAAAGAATGGGTGTTTTTTCATCTAATAATTCACCAAATTTAGACATAGCTATTTCGAATTATTTAACAAATGTAAAAGAAATTGATCAAACTGCGTCTTTTGACTTTTTTAAAGTAATTACACTAATCTCAGGCCACATTCCTACTCTACCCGGATAAGCTAAATATCCAAACCCTCTGTTAACGTTTAATCGCTGCTTGGCTTTCTCATAAATTCCAGCCCATTGTTTATAACGCCATTTTACAGGACTCCATTTTATCCAGCCTGGTATTTCAATACCAAATTGCATTCCATGGGTATGGCCACTCAAAGTAAGATGAATATTATAAGGGTGAGGCAATACTTTTGCTTCCCAATGAGAAGGGTCATGAGACATTAAAATCTTGAAGTCCTTAGCGCCTACATTAGTTAATGCTTTATCTAAATCGCCTTCTTGTTTAAATCCATTTCCCCAGTTCTCTACTCCTACAATAGCGAGTCGGTGTCCATCTTTCTCAATAAATCGGGATTCATTTAATAGTAAATTCCAGCCCATGTCTTTATGAGCTTTGTACAAGGCTTCAATATTTTCAATTTTCTCTTTTGGAGTCTCCCATTGCATATAATCTCCATAATCATGATTGCCAAGCACAGAGTAGACTCCATATTGTGCTTTGATTTTACTGAAATGAGGAATCCATGGTAAAACTTCTTCTGTTCTATTATTGACTAAATCACCCGTAAACAGAACCAAATCGCTCTGTTGTTTGTTAACAAGGTCTATTCCATAGTTTACTTTTTCAATATTATCAAAACTACCGCTATGAATATCTGAAATCTGAGTGATAGTAAATCCATCGAAAGCTTCGGGTAAATCATCATATTCCAAGGTATAGGACAACACTTTAAAATTATATTTCCCTTTATACATTCCATATAGTAATGATGCAAGAGGAATTGCTGCAATACCCAATGCAACTTGTGAAATAAAAATACGTCGGGAGGGCAAGTAACGAATCTGGCCAGGGATTTTGGTTATGTAATTGTATAAGGCTATCGGAGTTCTTATAATATCCTCTGAAATCATTACAATTGTTAGAACTGCTTGAAAGACAAAAAGAGAGATAAAAAATCCAATTGCATACATAAACCTAGGCTCCATAGTAGGTGTCCTATCAAATACAAGAGTATGAATTAATAGATTACCTATTACCAAAACCACAATTAGAAAATAGAATACCCAAATCCATTTATTTGAAGTAAGAGTCTTCATAGCCTGAAAGCCATACCACTGGAAAAGCAGTAATAATGTGATTGTAATCAGCCACCTCATAATCATTTTTTTTTTGTTCAAATGTAATCAGTTCTGTGGGAACTTGCTAATGATTAGAACCGCCGATGTCTTGTGCCATTCTGAGTGCCTTCCCATCAGAAAGACTCGCTACAAAACAACTTACATTGAGTAGTGTTTGATAAAGGTTCTCGCTTACCAATGGTGTGCCCTCTGGAACTAAGGAGAGTAAAAGTTTATCAAATGTATGCTCATTTCCTTGTAGTTTATGAACGGCTGCTTGGGTATAATTTTCCAATAGAATTGTAATTGCACGGTGACCTACCACCTCCTTTTGAATGACTTCTTTGGATTGATAAATATTCTTAACACTCAAATTAATTATATCCTCAATCTGAGCCTTGAACTGGCTTTTCTCTAGTAGTGCAGATTGAAAAGAGCCTGCCAATATCGCCGTTTCATTTTCTAAAAAAATCTGAACAGCATCTTGAATTAAACTATTTATTGCCAATGCCCTTAGGTAACTTAAGCGTTGGGGTTTGTATGATAATTGTGCGTATTTTTTCGTATCGATTCGGTCTCTGACTAAATTTATAAGATACTCTAAAGCATAATCTTCGGATATCCACCCCAGGTTGATTCCATCTTCAAAATCAATTATTGTGTAGCAAATATCATCAGCTGCTTCTACCAGAAAAGCTAGAGGATGTCTCAGGTACTTACCGTTATCATCCAACGTAAGTTCGGTTGCTAAATCTTTAAAGAATGGTGCTTGAGCTTGAAAATACCCAAACTTTTTGTCAGCCACGTGTGCCGTAGGTTTATGAGGCAAACTCGCTTTGGGATACTTCACAAAAGTTCCAAGTGTGGCATAACTTAACCGAAGTCCTCCTTCAGTCCCGGGTAAAGAATCCGTTAAAATCTTTAAGCCATTTGCATTTCCTTCAAAGTCACATAAATCTTGGTATTCTAGTGCATTCAATTGGGATTTGTATTGTGCTCCTTTTCCTTCTAAAAAAAAATGACCAATAGCTTTTTCTCCACTGTGCCCAAAGGGTGGATTTCCAATGTCATGTGCCAGTGAAGCAGCAGCTGTAATAGCTCCAAAATCATTCGGCTGATACCCTAAGCTGTGTTTTAAATGAGGATATTTATCCAAAATTGCCTTGCCTGCCAAACGTCCAATACTTCGACCAACTACTGAAACTTCAAGACTGTGCGTTAGACGCGTATGAACAAAATCTGTCTTTGAAAAAGGTATAACTTGAGTTTTATCTTGCATGCTTCGAAAAGCATTTGAAAAAACAATCCTATCATAGTCTACCTCAAAACCTAAGCGCAGGTTGTCCTGTTCGATCCTGATCCGCTTATTGGTGTCTCCGAAACGCTTTAATGACAATAAAGATTCCCATTTCATAAAAAGTATATTAAGCAATGGTTATGGTTAAAATTTTAAAATAATAGTTTAATAATAAACCAAGAACATGAATTAACATTAAGCTAAAATCAGTCCACTCGATGCCCATTACATTTGTTACAAATCTAATTGATCTTAAATTAAACATCATGAAAAAAAATAAATTTATCCTCTTATTCTCTTTACTTGCAATTTTAATTTCATGCACTGAAGAAGATCCCATTATTGAGTACGTAACGGTCACTAAAACTGTTATAGATAAAGTGATAGAAATTCAAAATGTTGCGATAGATTCTAATACCGATTCAACCTTGCAAGGAAACATTACTTCTGATACTACATTAGATGCTTCAAAAATTTGGTTACTTAAAGGAAGAGTTTCCGTGTTGGATGGAGTTACTTTAACCATTCCTGCAGGAACAATAATTAAAGCAGCAGCTGGAACTGGAGCTGATGCTTCTACTCTTATCATAGCAAGAGGTGCCACTATTTTAGCTAATGGTACTGCAGATGCGCCAATCATTATGACATCAATTTCAGATAACATTGAAGTTGGAGGTGATTATCCATCAAATGGACCCTCTTTAAATGTAGATACAAGAGGTTTATGGGGTGGACTTATTATCCTAGGTTATGCACCTTCTTCTTTCTCAGGAGATGTGACTGAACTTCAAATTGAGGGAATTCCTACTTCAGATACTAGTGGTCTTTACGGAGGTTCTGACGCAGCTGACAATTCTGGTACAGTAGAATACCTTTCAATCAGACATGGTGGTGCAGAAATTGGAGAAGGAAATGAAATTAATGGTCTTACTTTAGGAGGTGTTGGTTCTGGAACTACAATCAATCACATCGAAATTGTAGGAAATGTAGATGATGGAATCGAATTTTTTGGAGGAACAGTTAATGCTTCAAATCTTCTAGTTTGGGGACAGGGAGATGACGCTATTGATATCGATCAAGGGTATGCTGGTACCATTGATGGTGCATTAGTTGTTTTGACAGCAGCTTCTGACCACGGATTTGAAATCGATGGACCTGAAGGATCTACAACTGGGCGATTTACACTAAAAAATGCTACAGTTATTGGTGCTACTGATAATTGTACTTCAGAAGGTGTAGACGGTGAAATGGCTGACTTCAGAAAAGGAGCAACGGGCGATTTACTCAATATTTTGTTTAAAAATTTCGCAAGTGGTAAAGATGTTGAATTAGATGCTTCTGCAGACGCTACAACATATACTGCAGGAACTTTAACCTTTGCAAATATTGATATTCTACATCCTGTTGATGCTGAAGGTGCTGTTTGTTCAGATGTTGAAACACTTGACCTAATTTTCGATGATAAATCTGACGAAAGTACATTTGAAACTGATGCTTCGACTTTTGCAGAAGTAGTAACTGCACAAGCTGATGGAAATGGACTAGCTGATGATTCAATTTTCTCTTGGACTTTTTATGCTTATGTAACTAACATATAAATCTATTAATACTTTTTTTAATTACATGCTCAGCTCTTGCTGAGCATGTAATTTTTTATATAAATACTATGATTAAACTGATGAATCAAATTAGAACTATTTCCCTTCTTACCTCTTTTTTATTTTCTTTCTTTGCTTTGGGTCAATATGGAATTATTGGGACAGTAATTGATGGTGACTTCAATGAGCCTCTACCTTTTGCTAATATCCTCGTCCTTGAAACAGGAGAGGGGGTTACCTCAGACTTTGACGGAAAGTACACTTTTGAACTACATGCTGGAACCTATTCAGTACAATTTTCGTTTGTAGGATATGAAACTAAAATTATTACTGAAATTGAAGTAACTAATGATGAATACACCATAATCG
>Ga0255769_10003211_pt1 | contig 16708 bp, 22 predicted proteins | sample 041ome_9_FD_179637 | JGI IMG/M metagenome (GOLD analysis project Ga0255769, IMG submission 179637) | Coastal salt marsh microbial communities from the Groves Creek Marsh, Skidaway Island, Georgia - 041413US metaG (version 2) | ecosystem: Environmental > Aquatic > Marine > Intertidal zone > Salt... | reverse complement strand
TTGGATACACTGGCGTACTAGCCATACTGGATGAGCACTGTGAACGCACTGGCAGGGATCCAAACACCATAACGATATTGACATCCAACGTCGTGGAGGAACACAGGTATGCCAGGAGGACCAATCTCGGCGGCTGGTGGTATTGGTCCAAATTGAGCTACCAGAGGACTGATGTAACACCCACTGACTTGAGACACAGGAGATTTGCCTGCCTGATAGGAAGGAAGAATCCCGAGAGATTGGCCATGCTGTACTGGTTGAGGACTAAGGACTGCTTACTGAGCTCGATGGAGGATCCAGATTTCCGTCCTGAGCTCCAGGAGATGGACAAGGTCATTGGTTGGATCAAAGACCACGAGGACCTCTGCCAATGGATCCACTCCATCGACATAGGGTCTCTGGATGGGTACACTGTGAGAGACCAATACAGGGCCAAGGATCCAAGTGAGCCGGAATGGGGCAAGACGCACATGGCATTATTGGATTACTACCATAACTTTGACATAGAGATCATTCCTGAGACCTGGACCCGTGGGATCACGTTCTTTCCCACGGAGAAGACCGTGCGACCATTGTTGGCCGGAAAGCCATTCATAATGTATGGTGCCCGACACTGGATGAAACATCTCAGGGACATGGGTTTCATGACCTGGGGAGACTGCTGGGATCAGAGCTATGATGACTACGAGGGCCTGGAACGCTGGAAACGGATGAAAGAAGTGATCGATGGCTTAAATAAGTTGCCCTCGGATGAATTCCATAGTATAATGATGGATGCGAACGAGATAGCGAGACATAACCAGGACATATTACTTGAAAAAGATTAGCCTCTGCCAGCCAAACTTCCAACAGGGACCCATAGAGCTCAACGCACACTATCTTCCTTATAGTGCGGGTATCTTATGGAGTTATGCCCAGCAGTTCGATGAGGTCAAGAACAACTATGAGTTGGATCAACTGATATGGGAACGCAGAGATATAGAGGAATACGTTGAACTCATGAAGGACAACACGGTGATTGGTTTCTCTACCTATGTATGGAATCGCAACTATACCTACGCATTGGCCAAGAGGTTAAAAGAGGTCAATCCTGACATATTCCTGTTCTTTGGCGGACCTGAGATACCACACGAGAAGGATGACGTGTTTGATAGATATCCTTTCATGGACCTAGTGGTCGTCAGGGAGGGTGAGATAACATTCAAGAATCTGTTAATAGCACTACACAATGGCACGGACCTCAAGGACATACCAGGCATAGTATTGAACGACAATGGTGTGCGTGTAGCAACACCAGATGCTCCGAGAATACAGGACCTCGAGGAGGTACCTAGTCCATACCTAACCGGAGTGTTCGACAAGTTAATGGCAGAGACCGAGGGCAAGGTCGAATGGAATGCCACGATAGAGACCAATAGGGGATGTCCATACCAATGCACGTTCTGTGACTGGGGGAGCCTCACATACGGTAAGGTCAAGAAGTTTGAATACAATAGGGTTCTCGACGAGATAGAATGGATAGGCAGGAACAAGTGTGGTTACGTGACCATAGCGGATGCCAACTTTGGCATGTTCCGAGACAGAGACAATGAGATAGCCGACAAGATACTTGAGGTACAGGAGAAGTATGACTTTCCCAAGGGAGTCAGCATGACCTGGGCCAAGAATCAGAAGGCCGATGTTTACAAGATAGTACAGAAACTGTTCAAGGCGGGCTCGTTCAATCAGGGACTGACCGTGTCAGTACAATCAATGAGTCTCGACGTGTTGGAAAACATCAAACGCAAGAACTTGAACCAGCACAACATCACTGAGATATTTGATCTATGTAACAAGAATGGTATACCCGTTGACACTGAGGTCATCTTAGGACTTCCCGGAGAGACACAGGAGTCCTGGAAGGAAAGTATCTGGGAGTTATTCCGCCTTGGCAATCATACCGGAGTCACCATACACCAATGCCAACTGTTAGAGAATGCTGAAATGAATCTGCTACAGCGTAAACTAAACAAGATGGACGCCGTGCCCATATATGACTACATGAGCGGAAGTTACAACTATGACGAGTTAGCCGAGAGCGTAGATGTCGTCATGGCCACTGCTACCATGCCCAGAGATATCATGGTGGACACACAGGTCTTCAATTGGTACATAAACACATTCCACATAAGTGGACTCACGACATGGATCTCAAGATTCCTACAGAAGTATCAGGATATAGATTATTCAGAGTTCTACGAGAAATTAATAGCGTTCCTTAGGCAGGATTCGTGGATTAAACAGGAAGAGGCCCTGATCAGGCAGTATTATGATAATTGGAAGGAGCATGGTAAAATCAAACACCCTCTAATAGGTGGCACCGTGCCCATACATGGTTGGAATCTCATACATAGATCCACTATAACCATGCATGCTGAACATCAACATGATCACGTGTTTGATCTTATAGAGAGATTTGTTAGAGAAAACTTTGATCTTGACAAGAAATTAATGGCAGAGCTATTGGATTTCAATAGGACCTATGTCCTGAACTATGACAAGCTCAAACAATATCCACTGGCCAAGACATTTGACCATGACTTCTTTGGGTACATAGTCAATGATACTCCATTGGAATCCACCACACTGGTCAATTTTGACTTCCGTGAGAACAAGGACATGTCATTTGACAGGTTCCTACAGGACTTCTGGTATGGCCGTAAGCGTAACTTTGGCAAGGCATTCATAACAAAAACGGCAATCGAACAGGATGTTATTGAAAACGTTTAACTACGGTTGGGAAAAGAAAAACATGGCCATTCCAATATGGCATGATGAGATCCTAACGAGGATAGGACAGGAATATGACTGTCCGGATCCTGCGATATTGGTCAACAGCACATGGTACACTGATGATGTACATTCCCTGGTCGTTGAATATATCAAGAAGAACGGTGTCAAGAACGTGATAACTGCCAGTCTGTGCGACGCACAGATAGCCCGTCGTGAACTCTATGACGGGTTGGACGTTAATGTCTTTGAGATAGGGTATTATAGAGGTAAGGGCTTCTATGATTTCTTCGCAACGACCTTCCATAGATTACACGATCCCGTTCCGGACCAGGAACTCCAGGATCATCAACTCATACACAAACCCTTCATGTGTCTCAACAGGAAACACCACGAGCACCGCGTTAGAATCGTAAATGAGCTTCGTAGTGCTGACTTAACCAGTAAGGGCATAGTTACCCTGTCTGGGACCGATCTACGCATAGACGAGGATTTCAGTGGGCATGTGCCCGTGGCACCGGAGAGCGGAGCGGAGATACCCAATGACGTCGTCACCCTAGGAAGGACCGACGTATGGTGTAGCCATTTCCTAAATGTGGTAACAGAGACCTGGTGGGATATCAACAGGGCATACCTAGGCTCAGACAAGTACCATAAGCCCCTGATGGGACTGCGTCCCTTCCTGATATGGTGCGAGGACATGGGAGTGGAATGGCTGACTGATCGCAAGTTTGAGCTGTATCACTATGACTTCACTGACATCACCGACCTAGATCTCACGGATCATAACAACATGATACCTTTCCTAACGAGACTCTCTGAACAACCTACCAATTATCTACGACAAAAATATGTTGATCTACGGGAGAAACTGTTATATAATAGAGATAGATTTAAACAATACGTGGAAGAACAGGATCTAGATCAAGTGATCCGTAACATGAATGAAGCATTTAGATAACTTTTGCCATCATCCTTGGGAGGGATTGGATATCAACGCCCAGGGAGAGTTCAGGCCTTGCTGTAAGTACACGACTCCGATAGCCACGAACCTTGATAACTATCTGAATAGCACAGAACTCCATGAGCTACGCGAGCAGTTTCTCAGAGGAGAGCGTCCAACAAAATGTGAAAGATGTTGGAAGGATGAAGATGCTGGTATCGCTTCCAAGAGACAATTGGATTCAAATTATATCTTCAAGGGTCATTCTCAACCATTGACCCAGACAAGTTATCTCTCTGCTACATTTGGAAATAGTTGCAATATAGCATGTCGAACCTGTCACAGTTACTCATCAAGTTCCTGGATCAGAGATGAAAGGGAGTTATCAAAGGACAGGAAGATCACCATATATCCCCATAATGACTTCTTTAAGGATGAGCAATACAAACAAGATCTGTATTCCGTCGTTGCCACAGCGACCAATATAGTGATCTCAGGAGGCGAGCCCTTCCTTGCTGGCAAGAGAGAACACATAGAGTTCCTGGACCAGATCAGAACCAATTCGTCTGATGTGTCAATAACGTACATCACGAATGGCACAACCAGGCCTGCCGACGAGCTATGGCAAAAACTAAAAACATTTAAACAGGTAGAATTCCATGTCAGCATAGATGGGACGGATCGTGTGTTTGAATACTTGAGATACCCAGCCAAGTGGAATGAGGTCCTTGAGAATTTAGAGGCATATAGAAAAATGGCAGAAAGATTGGACAACGTGACTCTATCACTGGGACACACTGTGAGCATAATGAATGTTTGGTACCTCCCAGATTTTTTCATTTGGTGTTTAAAAAATAAATTTCCCAAACCCTACATTGGCATGGTCACCCATCCAAACCATTACAACATACAAAATCTTCCGAGACATGCTAAGGAGAAATTAACTGACAGGTTGGATAGACATAATCTCAATGAGATAACATCGTTCATGATGGGCGAAAGGGAATCTGATGAAGAATTTGATAAGTTTCGTGAGCTGACGGCAAGACTCGATGATCTCAGAAATCAACACATCAGTGAAAGCCTACCAGAACTCGTTGACTTGATAGGTGATCCCATAGTAAAATAACAAGAACATTAATTAAAGGAAAAACAATGCCACATTTAGTACCTATAGTCGTTGAGAAGACCGCACAGGGCGAGCGTAGTTACGACATATATTCGAGATTGTTAAAGGATCGTATTATCATGTTGGATACGGAAGTAAGACAGGAATCAGCGAGTGCTATTGTTGCCCAGATGCTGTTCCTCGAAGCAGAAGATCCAGAAGCAGATATTTTGTTTTACATTAACTCACCAGGCGGCTCAGTGACGGCAGGCCTATCAATTTATGATACCATGCAGTACATCAAACCAGATGTATCAACTATTGTATTGGGTCAGGCATGTTCAATGGGCAGTTTCTTAGCACAAGCAGGAGCCAAGGGCAAGCGACTAGTGCTACCAGAATCTCGAACGATGATACACAGGGTAAGTTCGGGTACACCTGGAACATCGGGCTCGGTACACGTACAGGAACTAGAGTTTGAAGATGCTAGACGTAGTTTTGAGGAATCGAAACGTGTCAACAAACGATTGACTGAACTGTACGTAAAACATAACACGGCAGGCAAGAACTATGATGAGCTATACGAAGCAATGAAACATGATACGTTCCTATCAGCACAAGAAGCAGTTGATTATGGCCTAGCAGACAAGATCATTGAGAAACGTGACTGATGTCATTAAAGGAAACATTCTGTCCTAGTCCCTGGATGCACATGCGTATCTCTCCTGATGGTGGATACCAGACCTGTAGATGGCAGAAAGACTGGTTTGATCGTCCTAAAAGTATCACACAGGTATCTCCCATAGAGTTCTTCCAGAGCGACATGAGATCCGTTAGGAAAGCCATGTTGGATGGCGAACACCTCGAGATGTGTGATAATTGCCATCGGATGGAACAATATGGCAAGGTCAGCGGGAGGCAGAGACAACTGCTGAAGGCGGGCGTGAAGTTGGAAAATTTCGAGAAGAGCCTGTTAAGCAGTCCCATGATGCCTTACTTCAAGGAATCAATGACCGACGGCGATACATCATTGTTGCCCATAGATTGGCAAGTGGATCTGGGCAATCACTGCAATGGGAGATGCGTCTACTGCCACCCTGATTACAGTTCCAGCCTGGCCACGGAATGGAGATCACTTGGTTTGATAGACAAGATGCCCGACAAGGCCTGGACAGAAGACGAGGAACGGGTCCAAGAGTTCATTGACACATTGACAGCAACAGATCAGCTCGCATACATTCACTTCCTGGGAGGAGAGACTGTGATAACACCGTCGTTCAAGAGGATGCTACAAGCCCTGGTCGACGGAGGTGTCAGCCAACGTGTTACCATTGGTTTCACGACGAATCTCACTGTATGGAGAGAGGATGTCGTTGATCTGTTGACCAAATTTGGCAATGTTAATCTTGGCATGAGCGTTGAGTGTTTTCACTCAGTGAATGACTACGCTAGGTTTCCGAGCCAGATCGATGAGGTCACTGACATAACCAAGAGATGGATAGATCTCGGAAGAGACAACGGCTGGCTCATACAGTTCAGGATCACGCCCACGCTGTTGACCATATCCAATCTATGGACTGTTTATGATTTTGCCTTTGAGAACGGTATAGCAGTCGAGAGCTGTAACTTCCTTGAAGAACCAAGGTGCCTGAGACCATCAGTACTACCGAGAGAGCAGAGAGAGGAGGCCTTGGAGAAGTTGAAACATTGGGTCAGTAGTCACGACATAGAGTCAGAGACGGTGATCAATACCAGAGATCCGTCATACGCACAGGAACAAGTGGTACAGGATGCCCGGAGTTATGTGAAATATCTGGAGTCCGCTCCCTATGAGACTGGGCTGTTGCCAGATCTGGTCAAGTTCCTCAAGACACTAGAGTCAAATCGAAACAACTCAATATTGGACTACCTACCAGAATATGAAGAATTTCTCAGAACTGCTGGCTACTAAGTTCTATCTCATGATAGATATCAACGGCTCCCTACAGACATGGGACGTTGAGCTACCCGTGCACATCACGCTGGAGGGATATGTGCCCATGGAGATCGATGGGTTCACCATAATGGAACACCATGGAGAGTGGATCAACGGACGATGGACATTTGATTCAGGAGTGCCATTCTATCAATGGAAACATCATGCCACTGCCCAGGGATGGTTATTCTACCAAAACGCAAAAAAATAGTTGACTTTATAATCAAAGACCTATATAATGCTTTGTAATGTTGTTGTTAAGACAGCATGATCATGTTAATTTTAACTAACTATTTTGGAGCATATAATGGCTAGAACGAAGAAAAGAGTAGTAAACTTACACAAAGTTAAGAATCAAAAAGCATTCTTAGAAACATACCTACGTGGCACAGGCCGCACTTTATCAAAAGCACAGGCTATTAACAACTACGGTATCGCACAATTACCAGCACGTATCTTTGAATTAAAAGCGGCTGGCATGGTTGTCAAGACTGTTAAGAACACAGCAGGTAACACAGCATATCGCATCACTGCTCGTGACGTTAACGGTTCACGTGCTAAAATCTTTGCTTAATCCCCTTAGGCAATTTCAAGTAGTTAAAAAGGACTCTTCGGAGTCCTTTTTCTTGACCTTAAATTCATGATCAAGTATAATAAGTATTCAATATACCAAGGGGAATGTCATGGGCGAAGTAATATTTTTTATGTTTATTGGAATGTTTATAGGTGTGGTGGTCCTAAGTTTTTTGATCAACGCCTCGCTTAAGAATATGCAAGCACAGATGTCAAAGGACGACATTGTTAACAAGGCACTGAAAGCATGGAAGGAAAATATGATCCCATTGAGCATCGAAAAGGAAGGTGACCTGTTCTATGCTTACAATGACGAGACCGGTGAATTCGTTTGCCAGGGTGCGAACTATCAAGAACTTAACAAGAACTTTAAACTACGTTTTCCGGACTATGGGAGTTACATCAAAGAAAAGTATTTGAAGTATTTTCCCGAAGAGGTCAAGAAGGCCAAACGAGCACAGAAAGAGTTAGGTAACGCGATATCAAATTTAGAAGACCCGACAAAGGACATAGTATTCTTAGATGACGACAATAGAACGAACACCAAGTAGTCTTAAAGTTGTAGTCGCAACAGGTGGCTTTGATCCCATACACTCGGGACACATAGCATATCTAGAAGCGGCCGCAAAACTAGGCGACATCTTAATCGTAGGCATAAACTCAGATGCTTGGCTGACACGCAAGAAGGGATATCCTTTCATGCCAGTGGGAGAGCGTGTGGCCATAGTCAAGGCACTCAAATGTGTGGATCATACAGTATTGTTTGATGACTCAGACGGCTCAGCAATAGAAGCAATCAATAATGCTAGATTGTTATACCCAGACTGCCAAATCATCTTTAGTAACGGTGGCGACAGAACCATACACAACATACCTGAGCAAACAGCATTTAAGGATGATGACACCGTAGAGTTCGCTTTTGGTGTGGGCGGTGATTTTAAAATGAACTCCTCAAGTTGGATCCTACAAGAATGGAAGGCACCTAAGAATGAACGCCAATGGGGTTACTATCGTGTCCTACACGAAGTGCCAGGTATGAAAGTAAAAGAACTCACGGTTGAACCCGGCAAGAAACTATCAATGCAACGTCACAAGTATCGTGCTGAATTTTGGATAGTGTCAGAAGGCATGGCAAGTTTAAAACGCTTAGGTCAAGAAGGAGTCACTGTATTACAACCACATCATCAAAACACAATATATCCTAATCAATGGCATCAATTGATCAACCAGACCACGGAGCCCGTCCGCATAGTTGAGATACAGTATGGAGAGAAATGTGATGAGGATGACATAGTGAGGCGAGACATTGGATCCTAAGAAGAAGTTCTTTCTATTTAAACAAAGCAATAATTTTTGTTCAGTACCCTGGAATCAGGTAAAGATAGACACCAACGGTACCGTATCCACTTGCACTTTCGGTACTGAATCTTCGGGTAATGTGGGGGTTGATGCGTTCGATGATATCTTAAAGAGTCCCAAACTACAAACCATTCGGAAGACCATTGCCAATGATCAGGAACACTCAAATTGTGCGACATGTTTGAAATTGGAACAACATTCAGAGGGTTATAAATTTTTTAGAAATTATTATAATTCTATGTTTTTAAAAAAGGACATAGACTACTCAGACCCAACGGCGTTTAAACTAAATGCCATTGACCTACATTGGAGCTCAGTGTGCAATCTAAAATGCGTCACTTGCTGGCCCGGACAAAGCAGTAGCATAGCCAAAGAAGAGGAAAAGCCTGTCAGGCATACATCGGCCGCCAGAGCCGACATGGTGATTGATAGACTGGTCGAGAATCAACATGATCTCGAAGAGATATACATGAGTGGTGGAGAACCAACTTTGATCGATCATAATTTGAGATTGCTTAAAAGGTTAGATAAGGATATCAATGCCACTTTCAGAATAAATTCAAATTTTATGTTTGATAACAATAATAAGATCATCAAGGAATTGATCAAATTTAAGAATATTCTGTTCACGATCTCAGTGGACGGCATGGAGGATCGTTTCAATTACATACGTAGGGGGGCTAGTTGGGATAGGTTATTAGAAAATGTGTCCTGGATAACGAACACCCATGCTAAATGTAGGATAAATTCTGTATTTTTCGTGGGCACTGCTGATTCAATGATCGACACCCATCTATTTTTTAGAGAAAAATTTGGCATCAGTGATTTCACCATCTGTCAGGAGGGAATGGATCATCCGGAGATATGGTGTAGGAATCTTCCTCAACATATCAAGGAAACAGTGATCAGAGACATGGAGGACTACATGTCAACTGCTGATGGAAATATAAATCTTAAGGGGCAGTTATTGAACTGCCTTGAGGAAATTAGAAAACCATGGGAAAGATCGTACGTTGAGTTCTTTGAAGAGGTGGATGCCAAGGCAGGCACTAACTGGAGGGAAGTATTTCCAGAACTATGAAAGCACTGATAGTAGGCGCCAGCAAGGGCTTTGGAAAAAATCTAGTAGACGTGTTAACAGCACAAGGATGGTCAGTTGATACTATCTCTCGAGGCGGAACATTTGACATCGATTGGCAAACTGTAGATCAGGCAAGTTTAGAAAAATTCTTACGTGGTCTAGGGAGAGTTGATTTTGTATTCTTTTATCAAAACTTTTCCGCACTTGATTCAACATCATATAGCAATGACTTAACAATGTTAGATCTCTGGAAGTTAGAAAAGCACTGGGCTCAGGGATATTTCGTAAGTAGCATATTGCCATATCACATCATCAAAACGGTAAAACCAGAGAGGGCAGGATGGATGCTCAGTGGCACGTCGTATAATCATGGCACAGATGCTATCTGTTACGGAGATTATGTTGGAAACAAGTATCAGAATTATATAACCATGAAGAACTTCAGCAAGTTAGGAAAGGGGTGTTTCTTTGGACTGACCCCAAGACAATCAAGCGATCTAGATCAGCCCCTGGATCATCTCTTAGAGATCATGCTGACCAAGGACATAAACGGAAAGGTCTTGTTCCTGGATGGTTCAACGGATCATGGGTTTGATCTGTTCGGAGATATCGATGTCTGAGTTCCAACAATTCAAGCAGTTACTGAACAACACCAAACGCAGGGTCAGTGTCAAGGCAGATGACTACAAGGCGTTCAAGCGAGAGTATGTGATGAATTGGGGGCTCAAGGGCAGGTCACTTGGTGAGGCATTCTGCAGGCACTTCGGCGTAGTTGACTACCACACCATCGGTATGAACAACGAGGATGCCGACAAATACATCAGGAAGACCTATGTGGGCAAGACCAAGATGATATACGAGTACGTCACCGAAGAGATACTATATGATCGCATGGGATTTAGGAAATGATCTATAACATGGAATACAAAGTGAGGCGTGTGTTACAGACTTCCTGTTGTCGCAGGGTGTTCTATACATGGTTGAGGGAGAACGTCGAGGCAGACAGTGAGGCAGAAGCCATTGAGAAGATAAATGCGAAACCCGAGGTGATATCAGTTAGGATAATATGAGCAAAAAGAAGAAACCAGATCTAGTGACAGACCTACCGGCCAGCACGCCATATCCAACCAACGTTGGAGCACCCAAGTTCGAGGCCCTGCCCATAAAGGATCTCAAGGACCAGAACAAGATGGTGGCCAGGGAGCATGCCAATCAGAAGTTGTCAGAGCTCAATGAGCAGTGGGAACTGGTCATGAAGCAGGCAGATCTCATACGCAAGCAGGCCGATGACGTCGTGGACCGTGTGCGTATCACCGAATGGGTTCTCGACAGCGAGTTTGGTTTCGACCCCATAGTGGGCAAGGAATACTACCTATACACAAATAGCGAGAAACGCTGTATGGTCATGACCCTGTTGGGTCCCACGATGTGGTCAACTAGTAACCCACCGTCACACCTGGAGTTCGTGTGTGCGGTCAAAAAGTTAGGAGATTCTACCTGGGAGCGAGTGGAGGTATAAATACACATAGCAACGCCAACATTCGTTGACGTCGGATTCAAGAGACGCTTGGGGTAGAGACCCCTTTATCAGTGAGGACACTGTAACGCCTACCGTGTGCGGACACCCGCTAGCCAACAAAAATCATTCTAGGAAAGGAAAACATGAAGACTCGTGCTTTAAAGAACTATGATGCCTCCGTTGGTTGCGAGGTATATGACATCGATCTCAACAGTGATGAGGAGATAATGGAACTGGGCAGGCTCTGCGCCGACCAGTGCATAGTGTTCGTTGACAAGGGTGTTGACATTCCGAGGCTCTATGACATCATGAGCCAGTGGGGTAATGACAGCCGTGCGATGATACACGACTACATCGTCAGCAGGAGACTGAAGGGACGACACTGGAGGGAGGTCTACACACAGCTCGGACACATGAACAACGTGTTCAATGACATGCTGGGTGAGGACGTATCAAACAAGATCAAGGGTGCCCTGTCAATGATAACATACAAGAGGAACGACAAGGGATATCCATTGGGAGCCTTCCCACAGGGAGAGCTGGACTGGCATGCCGACCAGATCAGCAGGGACGACGCACAACGCATGATCGGCCTGATGAGCTACAAGAACAGCAAGAACAGCCAGACTGGCTTCCTATGCACGTATGACGCATACGAGAGCCTTAGCAGTGACATGAAGAGCATGATCAAGGAATTGGTCTGTAAACACAAATGGAGGACTGGCAAGGACGGATTCTGTGATGGTATGGATCAGATGCAACTCAGGGCCGTGAGATTGAACAGCCTGCCATTGGATGGCATGGAGACGAACCTCTACGCGGAGACGGTCACTGGACGTCCGGGCATCAAACTGCCACATCACAGTTTCGATGGCTTCGTTGGCATGGACAGGGACGAGAGCTTTAGGATCATCGCTGAGATAGAGAAGGCCATATACAAGGATGAACGCATGTACTTCCAGGATTGGGAGGACGGACAGATAGTGTTCATGGATCAACAGATAACCCTACACTGCCGACCAACCAACGTGACGCATGGCAATGAGAGACAGATGATACGTTCCATATTCTACATGGACAAGATATTTCCGGACGTGGCCAGATCCAATCTGATCAAGTTCAACGGAGACACCTACACCGACGATGAGTTTGCCAGACTGGTGGACGCCAAGAGGCTATCCGATTTCGAGAGGGAACAGAACACGGGCGAGTATGAGTTCATCTAAGCCAATACTGTTCCTCGGCTCAAACTGCTCGATATCACAGTTGGCACACTCAGCCAAGAGATGTGGTTACGAGGTCAGGGGAATATTGGACAGCGACTATCATGGTAACACCAGCCACGTGGACGGCATACCAGTCATTGACACCGAAGAGAACATCGAGAGCTACAAGCACGACCATCAGTTCTTCTGTGCTCCAAATTGGATGCCACTCACTGACTCCGTCACTATCAGGAACAGGGACAAGAGGCGACACCTGATAGAGCTGATCAACGAACAGCAACTGGAGATGGTCAGCATCATTGACCCAACTGCGATAGTCCATGACAACTGCAAGATCGGTCGTGGAGTCTACATTGATTGGATGACCTGGATCGGTCCGAACGTGACCATCGGAGATTTCTCCGCGGTTCTGGGACAGACCATGGTAGGACATGACACCAATATCGGTAGCAACTGCGTGATACAGAGACAGATAGCCATAGCGGCGGAGATGACCATCGAGGATGAGGTATACCTGGCGACGGCATGTCGCTTGCTCAAGACTGGTGCCACGATAGGCAGGAACACCTTCGTACAGGAATCCGTGTTGCTGAGGCGCGGGACGGTGGAAAACGAGATCATCGGAGTGAACTCAAAGAACAAGAAGAGGATATACACTCCCGCTCCACTGTCTTGACAACGAGAAAATTAAAGTATATAATTAGAACATGACAGAAGAAAGATTGATATGGTGGACGAAATGGCTCAGCACCTTTGGTGCCGTGGGTTGTTCCATCGCATCCAGCATGGATTGGTACCCATTGAACGTTTGGTTGGGATGGATCGCAGGCGTGGGCTGGACCTGGGTGGCCTGGAAGTGGAAGGAATGGAGCCTCATAACCATCAACGCACTGCTCACCGTGGTATATGGCCTGGGCGTTATCAGGAGCCTGTTCATTGGGTAGCCTCGAAAGCACTATATTTTCAGCACTATTATTGGTAGCACAGATGGCAGTGTTGTACACCATCTACTATATCCACTATGTCTTCTAGGTGTCCCATTCCCGGCGGTCGCAAGACCAAGTGGACCGTCGCTATAATATTTTTATTCTTTCTCATCAAGGGCCTGGCATGGCTGGCCATAATATTCTTTGGCATCAAACTGTTGTAAAAAAGCCACAACATCTAGTCTGTGTTAAGGTTGACATCTGCCCCTTCTTTGTGCTATACTCTTAGTAAGAATATAGATGCCATGGGGGTTTTATTATGAGCAAACAATTACATTCAGCATTCAATGAGATATTGAAGATGCCCTACTTCGAGAATGAGAGGGCGAGATCAGGCAAGACCATAAATGGACATGAGGATGCCATAGCGGTCAGATTCACTGATCAGGGATTTGAGCATTTGGTTAACGACAAATATCCAACACTGGGCAAGACATTGGTACATGCCTGGGCAAAGACCAACCACGATCCGGACTTCCTCAGGGAGGAGTTTGGTTCCATGCCACTGGGCAGTTTCATTGAGCAACCAGCAGGCACACAGAGCTTTCCGGACTTCCTACTGCGTGACTTCAATGATCGTTTCCTAGCCATAGAGGCCAAGAGCGGACAGGATGGACGCTGTCCAATGTGGAATGACAACATGCCCAAACACGGTGCGATATACATATTAAGTTCAGGCAAGTTAGACGAGACCACGGTGTTCCTTGGTGAAGATGTGATATCTACTGCGGTCTATGATATTAAGGCACAGCAAGAAGAAGAGATTGACAGTATAGTTAGAAAGTACAACAAGCTCATGGAATCAGCAGATTCGCACAATAGAGGTTGGATAGCAAAATCTAGGAGACAACATTTCCAGGCCGGCGGCATGGAGAAAACTAATTACTTTACACACAAGGACAGGAACAAGTGTGAACAGAACGTATTGGATAAAGTTAAAATTTGAAGCCAGTTAATCAACATCTAGACTCAGTGACCATAGAGGACATAGAGAACCACAAGCTGATCACAACATCAGAGCTACAAAAGGATCTTGACAATCTACTCAAATATGATGCCAGCGAGAATCGAAACAACTTCTACGGAAATCCTTTTTTATATCACTATCAGTTTAAGAATCTTGCTCGCTGTCGCAGACAGGATGGCAAGACAATATACGAAGTCTATCAAGACAAAAAGGAATGGAACAAATTAATAGAGTCAACCAGACAGCGTGATCGTGGAGGTCGAACCGCGGCTGGCAACGTTTACGAGTGCTTTAGAGCCAATTTAGGCTCAGTGGTCATGTTTAAGAGCACCACAGCCAAGTATCTATATCAAAAATACAAGGCCAAGTCAGTGTTGGATCCAACAGCGGGTTGGGGCGGCAGGATGTTAGGAGCATGGGCTCTGGGTATCAACTACACTGGTATCGACACTAACATGGAGCTCAAACCAGCCTATGATCAGATGATCAAGTTTCTAGACGAGGAGACTGGATTTAATCCAGAGCTGTTTGAGGCTCCTAAGAGCAAGTTAGATATGCTATGGCAGAGTTGCCTAGACGTTGACTTCTCAAAGATAGACTACGACTTCGTGCTAACGTCACCCCCATACGTTAACCTAGAGCTATACGAACATATGGTTCCATGGAAAACTGACGAGGAGTTCTACAAGGACTTCCTCATTCCAATGTGGCAAAAATGCCACACCCACATCAAACCGGGCGGACACATCGCCCTCAACATCAGTCCAAAGATGTACGAGGATGCCTTGGCAAACGGGCTTGAGCCCTGTGACACTGACGAGGACCTCAAGCAACAGTTGGGCCAACAGATGGGCAAGAAGAAACAGGACAAGATCTACGTCTGGCGTTGCTGATTTTGGTTGACAAAAAAACCAAAAGATCCTATAATAATAATGTAGAGATTAATTATTAAGGGGTAATGATTATGACACAGTTCAAAAAAGAAGAGTTTACATGGGACGGCGAATACTTGATGTATCGTGGTGCTTGGGAAGGTGCTAAACTAATGATGGACGTTGATCCAGACGCACATCCAAGTTGGGAAGGTAAATTAAAACCCACATTCGTTGCCCGTTTCAAATACAACAAACGTGATAAGGCAAGTTTTCTCAAGTTCTTGATCGCAAACTTTACCTGTGAGGAATACTTTAATCATATGGAACGATACAACATGGGTCCATTGGAAGTATTGATCGGTAAGGGTTGGATGACTCCAGCACAGAAACGTGCTGAGCAGTCAGGTGATTACAACGCAATTATGTCAGCAAATTACTAAGATTTTGGTTGACCAAAAAATCCAAATTTAGTATAATATTATTAAGAAGTTAGGAAATTGTTTAATTTTTAGGGGTAGAAATTATGGATATTTCAAATTTAAAACAAGTAGTAATGAGTGGTCCAGAAGACGGCGAAACTATTGCTATGATCGTGGACAACACAGCATACTTAATTCAAACTCACGGTATGAGTGATGCGATATTTAGAATGAAACGTGAGCATGGTATTCAAACACATGAATGGATGTTGTCATGTGACAAGGCTGTTTTAATTCCTGGCATTTGGGAATATCAAATGGCAGTTTGTATCAAAGATATGAATGAAGATCAAACAGAACAACTAGCACAACAACTTAGAGACGCCGGTGACTTACGTCGTCAAAAGGAGGTAGCGTAATGGAACTGGTAAGAGAGATTGCGATATTCACTGAAGAGAACATTGAACAGATAGCCAAGGAGGCCAAGATGGCCGCTGACAAGGCACAGAGTGATTGGTTAGCAAAACATGGTGATGGTGCTTACTGTGGCTTTGCCTGGGTTGAAGTGCAAGTTCCAAGAACTAATTCGAGAGAAGCAAAAGCACTGGAAAAGATAGGCTTTAAGAAATCATGGAGACCAAGACGCATGGACATGTGGAAGCCTGGTGCTTACAATGGTCAATCAATGGACGTGCATGAACAAGGTGCTCGAGCCTATGCTGAAGTTTTAGAAAAATATGGCTTCAACGCATACGCAGGATCAAGAGCAGACTAATGTTAAGGAGGATGCCTAAATTATAGCCTTTGCTCATATAGGACTTTATACTAAGGGGGTCCTGAGACCGGCGGGTGCCGTAACTTCCAGAGGCTATAATTAGGCATTAACATATTATGAAATTGAGAAATCC
>Ga0255769_10003201_pt1 | contig 16739 bp, 14 predicted proteins | sample 041ome_9_FD_179637 | JGI IMG/M metagenome (GOLD analysis project Ga0255769, IMG submission 179637) | Coastal salt marsh microbial communities from the Groves Creek Marsh, Skidaway Island, Georgia - 041413US metaG (version 2) | ecosystem: Environmental > Aquatic > Marine > Intertidal zone > Salt... | reverse complement strand
TTCTCTTTAATTGAGTTACTTGTTGTAATTGCAATTATTGGTGTCCTTTCAGCTGTAGGTATCACGGCTTATACCGGATACACAGCTAGTGCAAAAGAACAAGCTGCAAGAACTCAGTTTTCACAAACTGTCAGCATGATTAATGCTGAAATGGCAAAATGTGCTTTGGGATCAGGTAACTTTGCTTGGCCAGAAGGTGCTCCTAAAGATACTTGTGCAGATGGAGTAGATGCCGCAACTGATACAAATATAGCATCATATTTAACTGCTACAAATGGTTTAGGTTATAAAAATCCATACGCACAAGACGAAGCAGTAGGAACTTTTGCTAAAGCTGTTGCAGATGCTACTACAGATCCAGACGGAGATGGAAGAATAACAGTATTCTGTGCTGCTAGTGGAGATTGTACAGTTAAGCAAGATGTCGGAGATACAATTCTAGCTCAAACAATTGCAAGTGCTTCGTAATTAATTTTTAAAATTTAAATTTAAAAGGCGCTATTTTTATAGCGCCTTTTTTTTGGTTTATTTTACTACTTGACCCATATTGAAAATGGGTTGGTATAAGGTTAAGAGTAATCCTGCAATTAAAGCACCAATCAATACAATCATTACAGGTTCAATAAACTGTTTTAATGCCCCAACAGCATTATCAACTTCAGCCTCATAATAGGTTGCAAGAGAATTAAACATTTCATCAACACTTCCCGTTCTCTCACCTACTTTCATAAATTCAGAAAACTCCATTGGAAATATTTTTTCTCCAGCAAAAAGTTCTGACAGGTTTTTACCTGTTAAAATTTCCTCTTGAATTCTTCCAATTGCTTCTCTTACTAAAATATTATTTGTTACTCTACTACTTATCTCTAAAGCTTCTATAATTGGAACTCCAGCAGTTAATAAATTTGATAAGACCATCGAAAGTTTTGCATAAATGGATTTAATTACTAAAGGACCAAAAGCTGGAATTTTCAATGAAAAGCCGTGAAAAAATTTTTTTACTGCATAAACTTTTTTATTTAAAAAAATAATAGTGGTTACTATTACTATTATACTCATGACTAAAACCCCTCCTTGACTAGGATTGGTTAAAAAGTTACTCATTGCAATTACTTTTTGAGTTGCTGCAGGTAATGGTACTCCTAAACTTCCATAAATTTCTTCAAAAACTGGAACAACTTTAACTAACATGACTGTTGTTACTAAAAGAGCAACAGTTAACAAAATGATTGGATAAGTGAGTGCACCTTTTATGTCTTTTATAATTTTTAATTTCTTCTCAACTAAACTAACAATTTTATTAAGAAATAATGCAAGTGTACCACTACTTTCTCCAGCTTTTACCATGTTGACATAAGAGTCATCGAAATATTTAGGAAACTTTTCTAAAGCAGTACTAAAAGGTCGACCTTGGTTTAGATCTTCGATAATTGAATTGGTCAATTTAATCATACCTGGCTTTGTTGCTTGTCTTCTTGCAAGCAAAATTGAGTCCATTATAGGCAGATCTGCTTTCATCATAGTTTCAAGTTTTTTTGAAAACATCATTACATCTAAATCACTCAGTTTATCTGAATGAAGTTGCATACCTAAAAATGTTTTAATCTCAGGATCAGCTCCACCACTTGAACCATTCGCTTTAGCTTCATTAATTTTTGAAACAGTAATTTTTTGAGCTCTTAATTTAGCTATTGCTTGTGGTTTATTGAGTGCCTCAATTAAACCTGAAATATCCTGACCTTCTTTTTTTCCTGTGTAACTAAAATTTAACATCTAGTTTTGTAATGAAATAGTTCTTAAAAATTCCTCATAAGTGATCACACCATTTCTCATATGATCTCTTCCCACTTGTTCCATTGTTTTAAATCCATTTTCTTTTGCAATTTTTAACATTTCAGGTGCTCGCTTCCCTTCAATGATTGCAGCAGCTAAAGCTTGGTTTACTTCTAAAATTTCATATATTCCTTGTCTGCCTTTGTAACCCGTATCGTTACATTCACTGCAACCTTGACCTTTATAAACTTTCAAAGTTTCAATTTCTGTTAATCCAAAACCAACATCTTTTAACTGGGATTGTGTGATAGTTGAATCTTCTACCTTGCAATTTGAACAAATTTTTCTTGCTAACCTTTGAGCTACAACAGTATTTAAAGCACCAGCGATCATAAAGTTAGGTACACCCATGTTTGTTAACCTTATGATAGTTTGAATAGCATCTTTAGTGTGCAGAGTTGATAATAACAAGTGTCCTGTAAGTGCAGCTTTAATTGCAATATCAACAGTTTCTTTATCTCTAATCTCTCCAACTAAAATTACTTCAGGGTCTTGCCTTAAAAAGGCTCTTAGAATACTTGCAAAAGATAATCCTATTTGCTCATTCGCTTGAATTTGACCTATGCCTTCCATTGTATATTCAACAGGATCTTCAGCAGTTAAAATATTTTTTTCTGGTTTATTTAAATGAGCAAGCGCAGCGTAAAGAGTTGTAGTTTTACCACTTCCAGTAGGTCCTGTTACCAATACCATTCCTTGAGGAGACTCGATTGCTTTTATAAACTTACTTAATTCAGACATTGGTATGCCAATTTTATCTAAACCAATAACATTTGTGCTTCTTAATAAACGCATACAAATTCTCTCACCATACTTTGTTGGAACAGTATTAAAACGAACATCAACATCTATCCCATTACTACTTTGGTCTTTAACAGTAATTGCACCATCCTGAGGAAGTCTAGATTCTGAAATATTACAACCAGCCATGATTTTTAATCTTGTAACCACTGCCATATAATTTGGAGCTAATATAGGATCAAAACTTTCTTGAATTTTCATTATCCCATCATTTCGATATCTTACTTTAGCTACATTATCTTTAAATACTTCAATATGGATGTCACTTGTTCCATCTTTTAATGCATCTTGAAAAATTTTATCTACAATACCAACTACATTAATGTTGCCTTTAGCAGCTGCAACAACAGCTTTTGGTGGTGCTTTTGTCTCTTTTGGTGCAACTTGTATATCCCATACCTTTGAATTAGAAATTTGTTCTACATTACTTAAGGTTGCTACAGAAAATAAAACATTCTTTTTTGTATAAGATTTAAGTTTAGCTCCATGAGATAACTTTAAAGGATCAGCAATGGCAACTTTTAAAGTCCCACCTTGTAATTCAAAAGGAATAACTTTTTCTTTTTTAATAAACTCAGTTGGCAATATATTAATTAATTCTGGTTTTATCTGATCCTCTTTTAAATCTACTTGCTTAATTGAATAACTTCTAGAAATTGTTTTTGCGATATCGGCTTCAGTGGTAAATTGTTTCTTTAATAGTTCCTCTACAATTTTTGATTTATTAGGCCCACATTGAGTTGTGATTTTAGTTAGTCGATCTTGGCTTAATGATCCACTGGTAGCTAAAAGATTTGCAATTTTTTCTGATGCAGCAGAACTTAATTCCATTTAGATTATCCTAGGTGCTAAGAAAATCAAAAGTTCCTGTCTATCATCTGCTTGAGCTCTAGATCTAAACAATGCTCCAATACCTGGAATTTTACCTAAACCAGGAACTCTATTGTTAGTTTCTGATAATGTTTCTGTTAAAATACCTCCAACCACGGCTATATCTCCATTAGCCAATATCAAATTTGTATCTACTTCTTTTTTGGTAATTTTTGGTGGACTTACAGATAAATCAACCGCATCATTTGTGATTTTAACTTCCATCATAACTGTGCCATCACCTGTTATAATTGGTGTTACATCTAATTGTAGATTAGCATCAAAATATTTAGTTGCTGATGTTGTAGTTCCTGATGCTGCAGTTGTAGTCTCGGTTACCCCAAATTGAGTACCCTGTTTGATAATAGCGTTTTTACCACTGATTGTGAATAATTTTGGATTTGAGAGTGTTCTTGAATCTCCTTCAGTTTCTAAAGCATCAATTTCAAATTTCAAATCTCCTGCACTTGTTTCTCTTAAAATTCCAAGACCAGATGTGCCTGAAATTAAAAAATCTGTTGCACTGCTACTACCACTTCCAAGAGCAAGGTCAGCGGCAGAAGTTCCTATTCCACCTCGAATAGACTCTGTTGCACCACTAGCAGTAGTTTTCGATCTAGCTAATCCCAATCTTGTTCCAAGTTTAGAAGAAAACGTTGGTGACACTTCAACTAAAAAAGCTTCAATTAGTACTTGAGGTTTTTTTACATCAATTTTTTCTAAAATATTTTCTATGGATTTTAAATCCGACGGACTTCCCTTGGCAATGATAGTTTGGTTGTTGTCATTATCAATTAAGGTAACAGCTGATCCTCCAGCAACAGGGTCACCACCAATAACAGCTTCTAATTGTTTTTTTATTTCAGATGGTTTTTCATAAAAAATGTTAAATATTTCGGTCATTTGAATCTGGTCCGATGCACCTCCACCTGAGATTTTAATAATTCCAGAATTATTATCTGAAGATTGAACTAGACCATTCATTTCAATTACTGCGTTAATAACATTATTCCATGGTTCATTAGATACAGAAAAGTTCAAAACTCCTTGCACAGTTGGGTCAACGACCACATTTCTATTTGCTAAATTACCCAATCCAATTAACGCTTCTCTTAAATCAGAATTTTGAAATTTAATAGAGATTGGAAAATTAGGAAAACTTATTTCAGAGGATGAAGAAGACATTTCTCTTCGAGGTTTAATTGCATTATTGAAACCAATATTTGGACCCTCATTAAAGGTATTGGTAACTGTAGTAAGCCCTTCTCTCTTAATATCTTCTATATTAATCTCTTTTTTGATTTTTCCAGTATTGCCTTTAAATGATGTGCAACTAGTTAAAATTAAAGCAATTAAAATTAAAGCTATATAATTAAGTTTATTCATCTAGCTCCAGAGTTAATATTTTTTTATTTTCTTCAATTACTAATAAATCTTTTTCAATTTTTTTAACAATACCATTGAATTTACCAATTGTTTGGCCTTGTTTTACTATCACCTGGTCATCGTCACCTGGCAATTTTATTAATGCAAAGTTATCAGGATCATCAGATAATATAGTTCCAACCAATTTCATTGATGACACAGGATAAACACTTGGGGTACTCAAGTCCTTTCTAAATAATTTAACAACTAATAAATCTTTAGAAAATGGATCTACAATTTTATCTTTCTTTACAATTTTAATTTTTAATTGATTGTCATTTGATTGGTCAATCTCATTATTTGGCTTATCCACTTCTAAACTATATTCATTATTTTCTTCCACTTCATCTCCAGATTGACCTGCATGTAAAATGTTAGGCATCAAAATTAATGAAGAAATCAGAAAAAATTTTAACAAATATATTCTCATGTATTTAACAAGCTCAATTTAATTTTGTTTTTAATTTCAACCATTCCATTATTTTTTTCTTCAATAACCGAATCAGTTATTACAAAACTTTTATCATATTTTTCGAGTGTTTTGATAAAATTGAGATAATCAATAAATTTTCCATTGATGACTAGCTCATATTCAACAATTTTATATTTTTCAAAAATATCAAACTCCTTGGGATCATCTTTTTTTTCTCTTTTAAAGAAATCCTCAGAAACTTTATTTAATGAATAAATCTTTAATTGATGATCAAGTGCAGCTTCTGAAAACAATGTGTAAAATTCATCAGGTTTTGATGTATAAAAAAACGACTGATTAATTTGTTGCAATTGATCTTCGGCTTCTTTTGTTTTTTTCAATAAACCAATCTTAGAAGTTTCACTTGTGTCTAAAAAAGATTTTTTTTGTTGAAGATCAGGTTCAATAAGCATTGCTGAATTTATAGTTGGTTTTATGACAAAAAAGTTTCCAATCACAAAACCTAATATCAAAATCCCAATCATAAACATTTTAGTATAAATTGAATTTGGATTTAAAAATTTTTCTTCTTTTATTTTTGAAGGCTTAATAAACTTTTCAACTTTGTCATCACTTGCTTTTACTCTTTTTCTGACAACTCTTCTTTTAATAACTACTCTTTTGATCATCTATAAATCCACTTCAATTTTAAAATTTCTAAACGAGCTCGTGTTTTGAGAAATTTGTTGATTGTTATTTGAAGTACTCTCATTCTGCTCAAGAGGCGCGGACTGAGTGTCATCATTTAATATGACAGCTACATTTAAATTAGTAATATCTGGCCTTCCAATGGTGTCTCTGATATTTTGTACAAACATATTTAAATCATAATCAGTGACTGCATGACCCTCGAAAACAGCTTGATTATCTAAAAATTCTAATTTGTTTAATTTTACTCCTTCTGGAACAATCGATGGAGTGTTTTTAACTAATTTGTAATATTCATTATTTGCACTTTGAACTTCATTAGCAAGTTTTGAGTCTGCTTCAATTTTTTTAAACTTCCCACTGATATTTTTTATTTCATTTAATGTCTGATCATATTGCTGAACCAACTTTGGATGTTGTTTTAACACTTTAGATTTTTCAAAATAAACAGGCAAGTTTAAAGCAATCAAACCAGAAAAGATAAATAGCAAAACAACCGTTATTGAATTTAATAGATAGTTGCTTGTTTTAATTTTATTATTTTCAAGATACTTAAAGTTCTCAGGATTTAAATTAATTTGAAATTTTGGAATAAATTTTTTCTTAACATTAAATGCATTTAAATATCTTAAAGAAGACCCAATTAAAGGAAATGCTTTATTGATATCAATATAGGTAATAGGAAAAGTTTTTTGAACTTTTTTACTTAGTTTGATTATTTTATTTTCTAATAAATTTTCTTTTAAAGTATCGTACTCAACTAAATTATCTTTAATTTCTAGTTCTGGCTCAGTCATATTGCCTGATACCAAAGAAATTTCTTTAATTATTATTTCTTGAAATTTATTTTTTAAACCTGTTATAAAATTATTTACTTTGTCGTCTTCTGAGTAAAAATATAGTTCTTTAACTTTTATTTCATTATTTTCATCATTATTTACTTCTTCAATTGATGAATTTACATTTTCTAAACTTCGTTCAAATACTTCAGACCAAAAAGGACCTTCTGGACTTGGCATTTTTTCTAATTGTTTTAAAAGAACTTTATCTGATCTTGAAATTTCAACCTCTGTAAATTTGAAGGAAGTATCACTTACTATTGCAAAATATGATTTATCGTTCGTGTATTCTAAAATCCCAAATTGAAATGGTTTAATTTCCTGTTTTTTGATTAAAATTGAATTGATGATAGAGAATAATTTTGGCTCAATGAGATTTGCATTTATTCCACAGCTTTTAAGTACATTTTTAAAGGATAAAATCTTTTCTTTGTCAGTAATAGCAACAATGACACTCAATTCTAAGGTTGCATCGTTTTTAGAAACTATAAAATGACTTACTTCATCTGTTTCTTTTATTTCACCTAACTGTTCATAGCTTTTCCAAAACTCTTGAGTTTGTGCATTTTTTGAAAAATTTGAAAAGATTACATCATCTGAACTTGCCGCATCCTCTTCAGCAACTGGAATATTGATTAAACGAATTTTAGAATAGGATGTTGGGATTATTAAGTTAGCCTCGTATCCTTTTAGTTTATTTTTCTTTACAATTTTATGAATTTTTTGCTCATAAATTTCACTAGCATTTTCAATATTGTTACCAGATGATACTTCTAATCTTTCATTAAAAAATTGCTTAATTTGGTTCTTTCCATCAAATTGACAAATACTAATACTGTCTTGTTGTATCTCTATTGCTACTCTTTTTTCCTTAGAAATACTTATGCTACCGAGTAATGGATACATAAATTTTCTAAAAGCTTGTAGAAATTTCTCTTTAAGAGCTAATAATTTTTCTTTCATATATTAATGAATCAAGGTCTTAGATTACTTTTATAAAATTCAACAATGTTTGCAATAGCGCCTAGAATGGTGCCTGTTTATAAAGTTTTTAAATTATTCTTAAATATGTATTAATTTATCTATGCTTTTTAAAAAAGGAATCACTCTAATAGAACTTTTAGTTATCATTGCTATCATCGGAATTTTTAGTGGCATTGGTTATGTCTCTTTTACCTCAATTGATTCGGGTTCAACACTAAGAAGTAATAAAGAAAATTTAAAAAGTTATATTGAAGAAATAAAATTTAAAGCATTCTCTGATGGTAAGCATTATAAAATTATAATGGAAAATTCAGGTAACAATATCAATTTAAAAGTGTACGAACCCGATACAAACAATGTTAGATGGAGAGATTTAGATTTGAATAGAAGATGCAACTGTCAAAGTGGTGATAGTTCAGATGATACGTGTGACAATGCTTTTTCAAATGTTGCTGTATCCTCATTAACTTCTTTATCTGATTATGATAAAACTATTGAAAGAGTTGCCTTAAAAGATTGTGATGATGAAAATTGCACTACTGAAGATGATGATGATGTTGAGTTATGTTTTTTATATGACGGTTCATCACCAAGAGATAAATTTTTTAAATTAGTTGGTGGAGAAGATTTATTTGTGATTTTTAATTTAAATAAAACTGGGTTTTTGGAAGAATAAAATGTTTAGTTTAAAAAAAGCTTTTTCTCTAATTGAAAGTTTGGTTGCTTTATTTGTCTTAAGCATGATTACTTTAGTTTATATTAACTCAAGTACAGTTTTTTTAAACAATCAGACTGATTTAGTAAAAGCTGATCGACGTGATCAACTGGCGGATTTAATAATCCAAGACATAATGGAATATGTTAGTCATAAAAATAATTCGTTAGGAACAATTACGGTTAATGGTGACCAAACATTTAATGGATCAACTGATACAATAGATTTAACTGGATTTGATACATCACCTGAAACTGGCGATATTGTTTTAATTGATGGCTTAAGAGGCAGATATGTAATTGATAGTGTAAGTGGATCAGGAAGTAATTTAACCATTGAATTTAATTCTAATATTGCCAATGCTTCTTTAGCCGACGGTACCTCTGTTACATTTATTGCTTTTAAAAAAAATGAACTAGCTTGTTTTGATGGATTAAACTTGGTTAATGATGCTCCAGGTGGAATTACTGGTTGTTCTACTTTGCCAGATGAGGTTAAAGATTTGCATAATCATTGGAAAGCTCAACTAGATGATGAGCTTGGTAATGAAATAAGTGTCAGATCTGTTGAGGTTACTGATGGAGACATTGTTAAAGTTACTTTAGGAGATGGAACTGATAATACCGTATTAGCAAAAAAAGTTAATGTTTGTATATTTGATGAAACCCCAAACAAAGTTGCCTTTAATTTCCCCGGCTTAGCTGATCCAATCGAAACAGGAATTATAGATGGATCTGAAAATCCAGTTGCACATTATAACTTAAGAGGAGTTGCAAGAAAATTTAGTGATTTAGATAATGATACAGGTGAACAGAATGATACAACAAGCTGCACTGCAGTTAATGCTTCTACTTGCAGACAAGTCTATGCAGGTGCAGATGTTATAAGTGTATTTTTATATCGGTATACTGGAAGCGATGTAAGAGTTAAACCAACAAGTTGCAATAATAGTGTTTGGACTGGTCAATGTGATGGTGTTCGGATAAATACTAACGATCTATCCTTGTGGTTTATTTTTGACGAATACAATCACGCGAATGATACAACTGATACAGGTCAAATTGGACAAGTCTTAGAGGGAACTAATGGAGGTGGGTATTTTCAATTTGATATTGAAAATCTTCCAACAAATGCAAGAATTTTAGTTTTTGATGATGCTGCAGAGAGTTGTCAAGGAGCCATCGTTAATGGAACTTGTTCAGGTCGATATGTTTGGAACCAAGCACATGATGGAATGGTTGTTCATTTAGGAACTGGAAATCTTGCAACCTTAGAGGATATAGAACTTGAGATAACAGGGATCCCAACAGGCGTTGATCGTTGGCGAGTTTTAAGAGCAGATAACGATGATTGTTTAATTGCAAGTGGCGACACAGGCTCTGCTCACGGTGATGCTTTAGATATTGAAGATGAAAATGAATGTTGGAATTATGTAACAGCTTTAAACACCACAACAGCATCAGCAATTTCTGCTAGTTCAACTTCTGTAACTTTAACGGATAGTTCTATTTTTCCTAATAGTGGAAATGTCCAAATTGGAAGTGAATACGTAAGTTATACTTCAAATAATACCGCAACAAATACTTTGTCTGGTTTGACAAGAGGAATAAGAAATAGAGCTCAATTAGATAGCGCAATTGGGCTTGGTCAGACCCCAAATTTTGATCAAACCTTAACTAATCAAAATCCTCAAATTGGAATTTTAGGAGGTTTTGTTGAAATTAATGATGAAGTTTTAAGAATGGGATACAAAGCAGAAAATGGTTTGACCAATGCTGCAAACAACATGGATGATATGAATGTAAGATTTTATGAAAGAGCACTCAAAGGTACTTCTGCTGAAACACATACTCCAAATAGTAATGTAAGAAATTATGATATGCGAGCTAGAGATTGGCCAGCTGGAACAACAGTTTGGGAAGGTCCAACAAATTCAATTCCAGTTGTATTAGCAGAGGATACTGTCAATGAGGTATTTGAAAGAGCTCGAATTAAAAGACGAGCAACATTAAACTTATCACAATCAAGCGTATGCTCATAAAATCAAAAAAAAAAGCATTTACATTAATAGAGTTATTAGTTGGCATATTTGTTGCATCTTTGGTGTCTATTTCAATATATGCTTTATTTGATAGAGGCTCCAAAGACTATAGCCAAATAGCAAATACCAGTGAGCTAAAAACAGAAGGAAACTTGATCTTTAATGTCATTGAACGAGACCTTGCAAGAGGAGGATTTGTTCATCCAATAAGAGGCGATATTACAGATCCGGATAATTGCCAAGATGGTATTGATATTGATGATGCGGTTAAAGTAATCTCTGGAACAGAGGTCAGTTCTTGTTATGACAGGCCTAGTTTTGATGGTACTACCGCTTTAAGATTTAAAATTACCTACAAACTAGGTGATGGTACTGCAAATTTACCTGACACCAACACATTATATAAAAAAACTGAAAGAACAGATAATTGTGATGACATTATAGTATCCTCAAATGCAGCTGTTCATGACTGGCAACCTATTTCAAATAATATTAATACAATAGAATTTTCAAATCCTACATTTGATAGTGAAAATGATAATCTAATTAATGTTGCAATTAATTTTAGATCTAAAGATGATGAGGATTTAAACTTAAATTTTAGAAAAAGAATTTTTTTAAGAAACCTTCCCTTAACTGAGAGTAGCACACTTTGCGATGAAAAATGTCCTAATTCAAAAGATCTTTTTGCAAACTATTCAATATCAAGTAACGAAACTAACTGGGATCCTGATACTAGAATAATACCCTCTGCAAGAGTAGTTATCTCTGAAAATTACACTGATGGTGAAGATCGACTACAATGGGATACTGACATGGCAACAGATCTTGGCTTAACAGTGAATTTTGAAACTGATACTGGTATCTTAGAAATTAATGGTGATGCGAGTGGAAGAAACTATCAAAGATTTATAAGAACAATTAATTATGTAAATTTAGAGGATGAAATTAGTAATCGTACAACTTTTACAGATGAAGATAGAGTAATTATTTTAGCTGTAGGATTTGAAGATCTTTGTGAAGATTTAATTGGAAGACAAGTTGGAAACACAAGACATTTTTATTGCTACATTGAAAATACTACTGATGGAAGAGGTGCATACAATGGAACCACAATTACTGGAAATCAACTTTGGTGGGGTCAAGCAAAACTTCGAGCAGAAAATACTACTTACTTTAATTTGTCTGGTTATCTGGCAACAATTACTAGCGCTGCAGAAAATAATTATGTTTTAGATAAAATTAGAGATGAATTTGGCAATCCGGTAGCTGCTTGGTTTGGAGGGACTGATAATCCTGGAACAGATAATATACCTAATGCAACTGAAGGAACATGGGTGTGGGCTGGTGGTCCTGAAAGAGGTCAAATATTTTTTGACACTGATCCTAATGATGATCCAGGTGAGTTTACAAGTTGGAGATCTAATGAACCTAATAATTGTTGTGGGTGGTTCCATGGTAATAAGTGGAATGATAATGTATTAGAAATGAATGAACACTATCCTAGTGCTGCAGGAGAACATTATACACAATTTTCAAATGCAATATCTGGTACTGGTTGGTGGAATGATTTATATATACCAGGTGTAAATTTTGCACCATTTAGTACTGAAGGATACGTTTTAGAATTTAGTTCAAATTTTCCATCCCCTGTAATTAGTTGTGGCAATGGAACAGAGTCTGAAAGATTAGCGTGTGCTAATTATTTTGGATCTTTTGATTTAGTGCTTGATGATACCACTTACACAGATGTGAATATGTTAGATCTTTGTGATCCAGACCCTAATGATAATGATGCACCTTAATAAAAATAAAAGAGGTTTTGTGTTAGCCTTAACAATGCTGGTATTACTTGCAATTAGTTCATTTAGTGTTGCCATGCTTGCAATTACACAACTTAATTCTGCAAATTCAGTTAAATCTCATCAGGTACATACCGTACAACAAGCGGCAGAGTATGGATTAGAGTCTGGACGATTATGGCTAGTAGATCAATTATCTGCATCAGGAACCGATGCGATCACTATTACTAATACTGAAAATTCATCCATTACCGGGGATTGCTTAGCATTACATGGTTACACGAATACGGCTAACAATGTTCACTATGCATTTAGAAAAACTAACCAAAACTTTGCAGCAATTGCTATTGAAAGAGATTTTGGGCGATATGGGTATGAATTTTATGTTCAGCGAATTGGTTTTCATACAACATTGAATGGTTATAATTTTATTCCACAAGATACTGAAGGACCAGATACTTTAACACCAAATCAATATAATAACCGTAGAATTTTTTATAGAGTAATAAGTTGTGGATATGGCCCTGATGATAGTCAGATAGTTCCCCTTCAATTATTTTTATCATCTGGTGGAGACGGTAGTACTGGTAATATTGCGCGTGCTTTAAATATTGAGGGTTATTATCGACCTTAATTTAATTTAAAAATAAATTTTTTAATATTTCGGGATTTAAATTTAAAGGTTTTGAATTTAAGCCTTTTATAAAATATATTTCTCTTTGAAGTCTTTTGTCAGTAAAATATCTAAAAGATAATCTGTTATTTCTTGCTATACTTTCAGGTATCACCCCCACTCCAAGACCTTGTTTGATGCAAATAGAAGATGTGATTTCATTATCAGTATAAATGATATCTTTAAAACCTTTTTCAAATTTTCTTTTTTTAATTATTTCTTTATATTCTGAATAACTAATGTTTTTGTTTTGTGTTAATTTTTCTTTATAAAAAAAAAACTCACAATGATCTCTAAAAACATAATCATTTTGTTGTTGTACTAATGAAAGTTCTATTTGTTTCTTATCTTTAAAAAAATGATTTTGATGAAATGCTACACCAAATCTATCAATCATTAAAAAAAATTCATCAATTTTAGGATTATCAGAAGGTAAAGTTGATATAGCAAAATCAATTTTTTTTTTTTGTACACTTTGTATTAGATTAAATGAATTTTCATCTATAACTTTTATCCTAGAATTAGAAAAATTTTGTTTGATAAACCAAATAAAATTTTCTTTAAATGAACTTGCAAGAGTTGGTGGCATTCCAATTGTAATAAATTCATTTTTTTCTTCCTTTAAGTCTTTTTTATAATTTTGAATTAATGATTTTATTTTAAAATTCGCTTGTGAATTATTTTTTGAATAATCTAAAAGTAACTTACCTTCTTCAGTAAGAGTAATTCCTTTTTTACTTCTTAAAAAAAGTTTTTTTTTAAGATTAAACTCTAATAATTTAATTGCTCTAGTTAATGCAGGTTGACTGGTATTAAGATCTTTACTGGCTGATAAAAAACTACCCGTTTCACTTATCACCCTGAAGTATCTTAAAAATTTAGGATTTAAAAATTCAATTTCTTTCATTTATATATATAAAAAAATTATAATGATTATTATATTATATAATAATTTTATTATACATAAAACTCAATTTGGTTATACCCATAATGTGGATTCTGTTGAAAAAATTATAAAAATTGAACAATTACTAAATTCTATTCATATCGATGATATTCATGAATTTGGAAATAGATCTTATTACCCTCAAATTTTAAGAGCGATTTATAGTGTAAACTTAAAAACGTGGAATTGTAAAAATAATCTAAATTGTCAAAAATTTTCATGTACAGATGAGTGTTTTATGGAGACCGCTTTGGGAAGTAATATTAATGCTGTTACAAGAGCACTAAAATTACCAAGAGAAACTATTAGAAGAAAAACTAATGAATTAATAGATGAAAAGTTAGTTATAAGAACTGAAAAAGGACTATTTGTTACCCAGAAATATAGAATTAACAGTTACAAAAAATCTATTTTATTTAATGAAAAATTGTCTAATTTGAATATTAAATAATATTCAAAAAAAATGCTCGCTGATAAATTAGTACAATATACTAACGACTACGATCTTTCAGACATTCATATAAGAGCCAATCAACCAATAGCCATAAGAGTGAATGGTGAGATAATGGTTTTTGAAAATGATATTATCACCAAAGCAGAATTAGAAGAATTTTGGAAATCTGTTTTAACCAAAAAACAATTAATCGAAATTGTTAATGACAGAGATTTAGACTTTGCAACGGTAGTTGAACCTTACCGTTACAGAGCTAATGGTTACTATACAAGTTATGGGCCAAGTATGGTTCTTAGAAAAATTGTAAGTGATATTCCAGAAATGTCTAAATTAGGTTTGCCGGCTGCTGTTAATGATGCAATCAAACATAAAAGTGGATTAGTGCTTGTCACCGGTCAAACTGGATCTGGTAAATCAACTTCCTTAGCTGCAATGATTGATCAAATAAATACTCATCGATCAGAAAATATTATAACTATCGAAGATCCAATTGAATTCGTTCACAAAGCAAAAAAAAGTATTATCTCCCAAAGGGAAGTTGGAAAAGATACAGGAAGTTTTGCAAGAGCATTAAAATCTGCATTAAGACAAGATCCGGATGTAATTCTAGTCGGTGAGATGAGAGATTTAGAAACAGTATCGCTTGCATTAACAGCTGCTGAAACAGGTCACTTAGTATTTGGTACTTTGCATGCAAGTGGTGCTGCATCTACCATTACAAGAATATTAGATGTGTTTCCTCCTGCTCAAAAAACTTTAGCCCAAGCAATGTTAGCAGGATCAATAAGGATGGTTTTATCTCAACAACTTTTAAAGAAAAAAGGTGGTGGTAGAATTGGAGCCTTTGAAGTAATGACAGGAACTCTTGCTGTTAGAAATTTAATAAAAGAAGGTAAAATGTCTTCAGTTACCTCAACTCTACAAACTTCAGCAAAAGAAGGAATGATTACAATGGAGAAATACCTAGAAGGCTTAAAAGAAAAAGGATTAATTGACTAATGATTAAAAAATTAACTTTTATTTTAATTTGTTTTTTTTCATTAAATTTTACCTCATTTGCTGAAGATAAAAATCCAGCCTCAGAGCGATTTGGAGATTGGTTCTTAAACTGTAAACAAAGCGATAATAATAATGTCTGTGAATTAACCCAACTAATCACATTAAAAGACAGTAATTTGAAATTTAACCTGCTTTATTCAGCATTTAAAAATAAAGAAAATCAAATAAAAGAAGTGTTTACAATTATTACCCCGCTTGGAGTTAATTTGGGTATTAATCCAGCAATAAGATTTGATAATGATAAACAATATAATTTTAGATATTTAAAGTGTGAAAGCTTTGGTTGTGTTATCTCAATTACCAATAATACTCCTCAAACAGAAGCCAATGAGTTATTTGATGAGGTTATCAAAAAATTTATAAATTCAAACGAACTTGAAGTTGCTATTCAAGGCTTTACTGGAAATCCGATTGTAATCAAAACTTCTTTAAAAGGTTTTTCTAAGGGCCTTACTCAGTTACAAAAAAAGTCAAAATTTAATTAAGGTTTTCGTCTTAGTTTAAAATAACCTTTTTTAGATAATTCATACATTAAGATCACAAAAGCAATAAACGTAATGAATGGTAGATAGATTAAAGAGTAGTAATAATTTTTCTTTAATATTTCAAACATCGTTAAATCATTTAGTCGGATATCATTTAACCTGTTAGCCACTAAAGCAATGGTATTCTGATCTTCAATATCACATTTTTCTAATAGATTAACTACTTGAGGTCGAGATAGATACATCAGAGATTGATACAATCTTACATCCTCTAATACTTTACAATCAAAGTTTTCATAGATGTCTTTATAAGCTCTATAACTGGTAGCTTCTTTTTTGAATAATAATGCAAGACTTCTTCTAACTGTATCTACAATTGTCTCTTCTTCTTTTTCAACTTTAGGTAAAATGATTTTAACCACTTTTTCTTTTTGCTCATCTACTTTTTCAGTTATGACTGCTGGTATTCTTCCTCTACCAAAGTCACCAAATAGTTTTCTAAATGTTAATGAAAATAAATTTCCTTCATAATCATTTTCTGTATTTTGAGTATAAAATAAATTAGCCATTAAACTTGTGCCACTTTCTGAATTTAAAAAATTATAACCAAGTCCTGCTGCTAAAAACTGATCTTTATCTCTTGGTAAATCTAAATTAAAATTAGAGCCAGTTGCAAATTTTGCAGATGCAGT
>Ga0255769_10003198_pt1 | contig 16743 bp, 15 predicted proteins | sample 041ome_9_FD_179637 | JGI IMG/M metagenome (GOLD analysis project Ga0255769, IMG submission 179637) | Coastal salt marsh microbial communities from the Groves Creek Marsh, Skidaway Island, Georgia - 041413US metaG (version 2) | ecosystem: Environmental > Aquatic > Marine > Intertidal zone > Salt... | reverse complement strand
CATGGATCTAGAAAGGGAACGAGGCATTACGATCAAATCGCACGCCGTTCAGATGTATCATGAAAAAAACGGAGAAAAGTATACCATCAATCTTATTGATACCCCAGGACACGTAGATTTCTCCTACGAGGTTTCGCGTTCCATAGCAGCCTGTGAAGGTGCCTTGCTCATTGTAGATGCAGCCCAGGGTATACAGGCACAAACCATTTCTAATTTGTACTTGGCCTTAGAGCATGATTTGGAAATCATTCCTATCCTCAACAAGATTGATCTGCCCTCCGCAAATCCAGAAGAAATAGGTGATCAAATCATAGATTTAATCGGTTGTGATAGAGAAGAAATATTGCATTGCTCTGCCAAAACGGGTCAGGGTGTACCAGAAATCCTTGATGCAATCATTGAGCGCATTCCCTCACCAGAAGGTGATCCAGAGGCACCTCTTCAAGCCCTTATTTTTGACAGCCACTTCAATCCTTTTCGCGGTATTGAAGCTATTTACAAGGTCGTAAACGGGTCCATCAAAAAGGGACAACGTGTCAAGTTCATGTCCACTGGAAAGCAGTATGACGCAGATGAGATAGGCGTTAATCTGATCAAACAATTTCCAACCAAAGAAATTAAAACCGGTGATGTAGGCTACATCATATCAGGAATTAAAGAAGCTAAAGAGGTAAAAGTAGGAGACACCATAACTTCTGTTGAACGCCCTGCAGATAGCGGAATTGAAGGGTTTGAAGAAGTTAAACCGATGGTTTTCGCAGGAATCTACCCTGTTGAAACAGAAGAATTTGAAGAATTGCGTTCCTCGCTAGAAAAATTGCAATTGAATGACGCTTCACTCACTTATGAGGCAGAAACATCTGCGGCATTGGGCTTTGGTTTCCGTTGTGGCTTCTTAGGCATGCTGCACATGGAAATTATCCAGGAACGTCTAGAACGAGAGTTCAATATGACCGTCATTACAACGGTTCCCAACGTAAGCTACAAGTCTTATTTAAAAAGCGACCCCGACCAAACGGTTTGGGTCCAAAACCCAACAGATTTTCCAGACCCAACCAAAATGGAGCGTATGGAAGAACCGTTCATACGGGCACAAATCATCACCAGTTCAGATTTTGTGGGTCCTGTAATGAACCTCTGTATTGGCAAGCGCGGAATCCTAACCAATCAAACGTATTTGACCAGCAACCGCGTGGAGCTGAGCTTTGATATGCCGCTGGCAGAGATTGTTTTTGATTTTTACGATCGCCTTAAGACCATCTCTAAAGGGTATGCTTCATTTGACTACCATCCTATCGGTTATAGAGAAAGTCACTTGGTTAAAGTAGATGTGATGCTCAACGGTGATCCAATTGATGCATTAAGCGCTCTTATCCATAGAGACAATGCCTACGACATTGGAAAGAAAATGTGCTTGAAATTGAAGGAGTTGATTCCAAGGCAGCAGTTCATGATTGCCATACAAGCTGGAATCGGTAATAAGATTATTGCTCGTGAAACCTTAAGTGCCCTTCGTAAGGATGTAACTGCGAAGTGTTACGGTGGTGATATTTCTAGAAAGCGAAAACTACTTGAAAAACAGAAAGCCGGTAAGAAGCGCATGCGCCAATTGGGTAATGTTGAGATTCCACAAAGTGCATTCCTTGCCGTACTAAAGCTGAACGATTAATCATACCTTGCTTGGCATGAATGAGCCAAGAATCATTGAATTTAAGGGCAGTTTGCTTTGCGGCAAATCTAAATCTATGGATTTACAGACCTTCTCCCCTGCGGCGGTATGGAATCAATTTATGCCCCTTCTTTCCGGCATTACCAATCGTATCAATGAACATCTTATCTCTCTAAGAGCGTTTGAGTATATACCGCACTTTGGACCCACTGCAAACCCAAAGTTTACATACTGGGGTGGTGTAGAAGTAAACGGTCCCAACGAAGGTTTGGAGCACCTTGAAATTCCAGCGGGCACCTACGCGGTGTTCCATTACAAAGGGCTAAGCAGCGATTCAACCATTTGGAAATACATCTATGGAGAGTGGCTGCCAAATAGCAAGTGGGAGCTTGATGACAGACCACATTTTGAAAGACTTGGGCATGCTTATAACCATGGCGACCCAAATTCCGAAGAAGACATTTATATACCACTACGACTAAAAAACCCCGACTAAAAAGTCGGGGTTCAAGATGTGAAAGCTTTTGGCTAAGCTTAGGATGTTATTTATTACTGCTCAAAGAAGCCAGTAAATAATCGCGATTCATACGCGCTATGTTTTCTAATGAAATTCCTTTAGGACATTCTACCTCACAGGCACCGGTATTGGTGCAATTACCAAATCCCTCTAGGTCCATTTGATTAACCATGCTTAGCACCCGCTCTTTTGCCTCAGGTTGACCCTGCGGCAAAAGCGAAAATTGGCTGATTTTCGCAGAAGCAAACAACATAGCTGATGAATTCTTACACGTTGCTACGCACGCGCCACATCCAATACAAGTTGCCGCATCAAATGCTTTGTCTGCGTTCTCTTTAGGCACAGGAATGGCGTTAGCATCAATAGTGTTACCCGACGTATTCACGGAAATAAACCCGCCTGCACGTTGAATGCGATCAAATGCGGAACGATCCACCATTAAATCTTTAACAATAGGAAATGCTTTTGCACGGAAAGGTTCAATATAAATGGTATCACCATTTTTGAATTCTCTCATGTGCAACTGACATGTGGTAATCTTACGACCTGGGCCATGCGCTTCACCGTTAATAAAAAGGGAGCACATTCCACAAATCCCTTCACGACAGTCGTGATCAAAAACCACCGGCTCAACGCCTTGGTCAATTAACTGCTCGTTCAGATAATCGAGCATTTCTAGAAAGCTCATATCATCTTCTACACCCGATATAGGATATGTTTTCATCTCACCCTTTGCCTCAGGGCCTGCTTGTCTCCAGATCTTTAATGTCAAATCCATAGTCTGAATTATTTGTAAGAACGTGTCTTAAGTTCTACATTCTCAAAAGTTAATTCTTCTTTGTGCAAGTTTGCTTCAGCAGGAACACCTGTGAATTCCCATGCACTGACGAATGTGAAGTTTTCATCGTCACGGAGCGCTTCACCTTCTTCGCTTTGGTACTCTTCTCGGAAGTGACCACCGCAACTCTCTTTGCGCTCCAAAGCATCTTTTGCCATCAATTCACCTAGTTCGATAAGGTCAGCAACACGACCTGCTTTATCAAGCTCTGGGTTCATTCCGTTTGCGGCTCCAAGTACGCGAACGTCGGCATAAAATTCCTCTCGTAAAGCTTGAATATCTGCTATAGCTTGCTTCAATCCTTTTTCGTTACGAGCCATACCCACTTCATTCCACATAATCTTGCCAAGTCGTTTATGGAAATGGTCTACAGATTTTGTTCCGTGGTTGTTAATGAACCTGTTTGTTCGCTCTCGAACTGCTTTTTCCGCTTCTTCAAATTCTGGAGAATCGGTTGAAATTGTTCCCGTACGGATGTCCTTACTTAAAAACTCTCCAACGGTATACGGCGCCACAAAGTAACCGTCTGCTAAACCTTGCATAAGCGCAGAAGCACCTAAGCGGTTTGCACCATGGTCAGAAAAATTGGCTTCACCAAGCGCAAAACATCCTGGAACGGTAGTCATTAAATTGTAATCGACCCACAGACCTCCCATCGTATAGTGCACTGCGGGGTAAATCATCATGGGTTCTTTATACGGATTGGATGCGGTAATTTTTTCGTACATCTGGAAGAGGTTCCCGTATTTGGCCTCAACTACTTTCTCACCCAACGCTTTGATATCCGCATCTGATGGATTTTTGACGCCCTTAACATGTGCCTCTTCCGCACCATAACGCATAATTGCAGCGGCAAAATCTAAGTATACTGCTTCGCCCGTTTTATTCACACCGTAACCGGCATCACAACGCTCTTTTGCGGCACGCGATGCCACGTCCCGAGGAACTAGGTTTCCAAATGCTGGGTAACGACGCTCCAAGTAATAATCTCTATTTTCTTCAGCAATATCATTGGGGTGTAGAGTACCCGAACGTATAGCTTCTGCATCTTCTTTTTTGGCAGGAACCCAAATACGACCGTCGTTACGCAACGACTCAGACATGAGTGTTAACTTACTTTGGTTCTCACCACTAACCGGTATACAGGTTGGGTGAATTTGCGTAAAACAAGGGTTTGCCATGTAGGCTCCTTTGCGGTGGGCCTTCCATGCAGCCGTAACGTTTGAACCCATTGCGTTAGTAGAAAGGAAGAACACATTTCCATAACCGCCTGTACACAACAAAACGGCGTGTGCACTGTGTCGCTGAAATTCTCCAGTTACTAAGTTTTTAGCGATGATACCACGCGCCTTGCCGTCTACTACAACGAGCTCTTGCATTTCATGACGTGCATACATTTTAACACGACCCTTCGCGATCTGACGGTTCAAAGCCGAATATGCACCGAGCAACAGCTGTTGCCCTGTCTGACCTTTGGCATAGAATGTACGGCTTACCTGTACACCACCAAAAGAACGGTTATCCAATAAGCCGCCGTAATCGCGAGCAAAAGGAACACCTTGAGCCACACACTGGTCAATAATATTGCGGCTTACCTCAGCCAAACGGTGAACGTTGGCTTCTCTTGAACGGTAATCGCCTCCTTTGATGGTATCGTAAAACAATCGGTACACGGAATCACCATCATTCTGGTAGTTCTTTGCTGCGTTAATTCCTCCTTGCGCTGCAATTGAGTGTGCGCGACGCGGCGAATCTTGGAAACAAAATGCCTTCACGTTGTAACCCATCTCTGCCAACGAGGCAGCTGCAGAAGAACCCGCTAGACCAGTACCTACAACGATTACATCAATTAATCTTTTATTTGCTGGAGATACCAATGGAATCTCACCTTTATGTTTTGTCCACTTATCGGCTAATACGCCAGCTGGAATTTTAGAATCTAATGCCATAGGTAAGTGAATTATAAGTTTTGACCCGGTTGAGCGACGTACAAGAAAACAGCTACAGCTATAAATCCTGCAGGAATTAACCATGCAAAAGCAGTCATCACATTCTTAATAATTGGAGTGTATTTGGGATGATTTACGCCCAAGGTTTGAAATGCGCTCTGCGCCCCATGACTCAAGTGAAATGCCAAACCCGTAATTGCTACCACATAAAACGCGGCATACCACCATTGCTCAAAAGCCGTTACGGTCAAAGTCCAAAGATCCTTGTTGCCATTAGCATCTGTTCCTAAAGACCCAAAGTGCATCTCATACCAAAAGCTTTTCATGTGAACCACAATGAAAAATAATGTTAGTATCCCAAGCAACGCCATTTTTCGGGAAGCCCAAGAGGCATTAACGGATTGATTTTCCTTCACATAACCTACTGGACGAGCTGCACGATTTTGACTTGCGAGCATAATTCCATCAACGGTATGCAAAAGGATACTGATATAGGTTAAGTAGGACAGGATTTTCACCAAAGGAAAGGTGGTCATAAAATGACCGTATTCATTGAATGCTAAGCGTCCCTCTTCCCCCGAAACAAAGAGTTGGAGGTTACCCAATAAGTGTCCGACTAAAAACGTACACAAAAACAATCCAGTGGCAGCCATCCAATACTTGCGAGCCAAGGATGAGCCGAAAAGACCTTTAGAAGTTGATGCCATAAGCAATTTTATAGTTTAAGAGCCTTATTTTAGCATTCCAAATTTACGACACAGACTTTTGTCTGACTCGTAAAGGCGATTAAAATCACAATAGAACGTTTCTAAATTAATATAGTTAGAGCCTATCATGAGATACCACCAATTAAAGAGTCAGATTTTTGTTGAAAACCGTAAAAAATTTACGGCGCTTTTGAAACCTAATTCATTAGCTATTTTCACTTCAAATGATATTTATCCTTCAAGCGCTGACGGTCACCTGCCCTTTAAACAACACAGTGATATTTTGTATCTCAGTGGCGCGGACCAAGAGGAAAGCATACTCGTGCTATTTCCAGACGCACATAAAGAAAGTCTCCGTGAAGTACTATTCCTAAAGGAAACTAATGACCTTATTGCTGTATGGGAAGGAGCCAAATACACGAAGAATCAGGCATTCGACATTAGCGGTATTAAAACTGTTTTTTGGCTTTCCGAATTTGAGCGCGTATTTAATGAAATGGCTATTAATGCTGAACGCATTTATCTAAACGGCAACGAACACCTCAGAGCTCATGTTGAAACGGAATTGCGTCAAGACCGAATGAATAAGTGGATTAAGGAGCAGTATCACGCACACGAATTTGAGCGTAGTCAACCCATTTTGCACCGCGTACGTGGAACCAAAACCGAATCTGAATTAGAGGTTATGCGTAAGGCCGCTGAAATCACTACAAAAGGTTACAAGCGCATTTTGAAATACATGAAACCCGGCGTTTGGGAGCACGAATTGGAAGCAGAATTTATGCACGAATTTTTGATGAACCGCAGCCGTGGTTTTGCTTACACTCCAATTATCGCGGCAGGAAATAACGCAAACGTATTGCACTACATTGAGAACAACGATCAGTGTAATGACGGCGATCTTGTCCTTTTTGATGTGGGTGCTGAATACGGAAACTACACCTGTGACGTTACCCGATGTTTTCCGGTCAACGGCAAATTCTCTGCGCGTCAAGCAGAAGTATATAATGCCGTTTTACGCGTACATGAGGGTGCCATATCTATGCTTCGTCCGGGTATAATGTTGGACGACTACCACAAAAAAGTTGGGGATTTAATGACCAATGAACTGTTAACCCTTGGACTAATAACTTCTGATGATGTAGCCAAGGAGGATCCGGCATGGCCTGCATATAAAAAGTACTTTATGCATGGCACAAGTCATTACTTGGGGCTTGATGTGCACGATTACGGTTTATGGACCATACCCGTTGAGCAGGGCATGGTGTTTACCGTAGAGCCAGGTATTTATATTCCAGAAGAAGGACTAGGTATTCGTATTGAAGACGACATCGTAGTCACCAAAGAAGGACACGAAAACTTGACTCGAGAAATTCCAAAAACGGTGGAAGAAATCGAGGCATTTATGGCAAAATAATGACGTTTATACCGTACCAAGGCGCGCCCGTTTATTACCAAATGTCGGGCGCGCCTTCTTTATTACCCCCACTAGTGTTGCTGCATGGTTTTCTAGAAGACAGCAGAATGTGGGACGGAATGATTTCTAGTTTTGAATCCAAAGGATTGGTGGTTCGCATTGATCTACCCGGACACGGCAAAAGTGAAACACTGGGTAGTGTTCATTCTATGGAAGAAATGGCGGATGCTGTGCATAAGGTGATTGATTTTCTTGGATTGGAAAAGCCCATTGTTTTGGGACACAGTATGGGTGGCTATGTAGCACTAGCTTATGCCCAGAACTATGAGCACCTAGGAGGTTTGGGACTGTTTTTCTCTACCCCGCACGCAGACAGTTTAGAGCGGCAAATCATGCGTGAACGATCAGAAAGACTCGTAACAAATTATAAGGATGCCTTTATACGAACAGCAATTCCGCAATTATTCAGCGAAGACTTGAGAGCAATTTATGCCGAGCAAATATCTAAGCAGGTTGAATACAGTCTTGAAATGAACGTGGAAGGCATAATAGCAGCAATTCGAGGTATCAAAAGTCGGACTGACAAAATGCATCTTTTAGCCCAGCCTCCGTATGCGCTAAAGCCCAATAAAATAGGGGTATTTGTTGGAGAAACAGACACCATTGTTCCATTTGAAAAAACAAAAGAATGGATAAATCTGCCCGGCATTGGCTTCAAGTTCATTTCAAAACACGGCCATATGGGTCACATTTCTGACACTTTAAATTGTACCAACGCCGTTATTAAGTGGTGGTCGTTATTCCACCAACAAAAACAGGCGCACTAAGGCGCCTGTTTTAATTGTCTTTAAGATTTAAGTGGAATTAAACCACTCCCTGATCTAACATAGCATCAGCGACTTTAACAAATCCCGCTATGTTGGCTCCACCAACATAATCCACTGAACCGTCTTCGCGAGTTCCGAATTGCACACAGGCGGAATGAATATCCTTCATAATTCGTCTCAAATGACCATCTACTTCTTCACGAGTCCAATTCATCCGCAGTGAGTTTTGGCTCATTTCTAATCCTGAAGTGGCTACACCACCTGCATTAGAAGCCTTACCTGGAGCAAAGAGAACATTATTATTCTGGAAAATTTCTACAGCCTCCGGTGTACATGGCATATTAGCACCTTCTGCAAGAGCGGACAGACCATTACCAACAAGGGTTTTTGCATCTTCAGCCTTAAGCTCATTCTGCGTAGCACATGGCAAAGCAACATCCGCTTTTACATTCCACGGGGTGCCCTCTTTAAATGAAATATTATCAAATTCATCCGCAGCTTCATGAATTCGGCCTCTACGAACATTTTTCAAATCCATAATGAATTTCAACTGTTCGCTGCTTAATCCTTCTTCACAGATAATATGACCCGAAGAATCTGACATTGTAATGACCTTTGCACCGTATTCTTGACATTTTTCTGCTGCGAACTGAGCCACGTTCCCAGAACCGGAAATAACTACGCGTTTGCCTTCAAAAGTATCTGCTTTGGTTGCAAGCATTTCTTTGGCAAAGTATACCGTTCCGTATCCTGTTGCCTCAGGTCGGATCAACGATCCACCCCAGCTTAGACTCTTCCCAGTTAGCACGCCAGTAAATTCATTGCGAAGGCGCTTATACTGACCAAACATATAGCCTATTTCTCGACCACCCACGCCAATATCACCGGCGGGAACATCTGTATTAGGGCCAATATGACGGCTTAATTCAGTCATAAATGACTGACAAAAACGCATGACTTCAGCATCTGATTTACCCTTTGGGTTGAAATTAGACCCACCTTTACCGCCACCCATAGGCAGCGTGGTAAGTGAGTTCTTGAATATTTGTTCGAAGCCGAGAAACTTGAGAACACTCAAATTCACCGTGGGATGAAAACGTAATCCTCCTTTGTAAGGACCAATTGCACTATTGAACTCAACTCGATAGCCCTTGTTCACATGCACGTTGCCTTCGTCATCTGTCCAAGGCACTCGGAACATCACTATGCGTTCAGGCTCAACAATACGCTCTAATAAGCTCTTGCCCTTGTACTTAGGATGGTTTTCAATAAATGGGATTACGGATTCGGCCACTTCGACCACAGCCTGCATAAACTCAGGCTCATTTGGGTTGGCAGCATCCACTTTCTCTACGAAAGTGTCAATCTGCGCTTGGTGCTGGCTTGACATAAATGTCTGTTTATTATGATAGGTTTCTTCAACAAATGTAGAATAAATGTTCACTTGGAATTACATTCAATCAGCAGTTTTTCGAGCATAGGTGTGTGGACCAATTCTTTGAATTACCTCAAGCTCTAATAGAACATGTAATGACTTGAAAAGCTGAGAGTTAGTCACTTTTAAAACCCTTTTCAAATATGCAGAATGGACCTTTCTTCCATGTGGAAAATGCTGAATTAGCTCTCCTTCCAACGATTTACTCAAGTCTATTTCACCGCGATTTTTAGACCAAAGTGGATAAAAGTTACTCGCAAATGATGTGGGATCTAACACAATGGATGCGATTTGATCTGCAATCAACTTGTTGGGGCCTTCACTCATTGGTTGGAATAAAGCGCCTGGCAGAGCATATACTTCTCGTCCGTAACCAAAGGCTTGATTGGCCGTAATCATTGCGCCACTTTTCATTGCGGCCTCCAAAACAAGCGTAGCTAATGAAGCGCCGGCGATTAATCTATTACGGACGGGATAATATTGGGGTAAACTGACGGTGTGAAAAGGCTGTTCTGTAAAGTATCCTCCTCCCGAGTCGATTATTTGTTGGGCAAGCAGCGCATTTCTTTTTGGACTTATGTGGCCCAAACCTCCTGCTAAAAACGCTTGTGTTGTGGCTCCGCAATCCACAGCAGTTTGGTGAGCTACTGCATCAATCCCCATGGCCAAACCGCTAATAATATTTATTGGAAACTGACTAAGGTCTTCCACAAAATGACGGCATTGGTGTTTACCGTAGTTGGTCATTTTCCTAGATCCAATGACACTTAAGGGTACTTTTTTATTGTTCCAACCTCCTCTTCCAAAAAGTACCACCGGGGGATCGGAAATTTCCAGTAAAATTGAAGGGAAGTTATCAACATCATTAGCATACAAAACGATCACACCCTCCCTTTGGCAAATGTCGTGTTCCTTTGAGGCAAGACTCGAAGCTTTATCCCAACTTAACTCAAAGCTTTCTTTCCCTCTTAGCGTTTGATATACCTTAGATTTTAGCTCTTTTTCACTATACTGATTTGTAGCGATTATTGAATGCTTTTGAGCGTTAGTAATTCCCTTGAAAAAATGGAGTATAAGCAGCGGGTTCATAGCAGTTATTAACATTAACCTTAAAAAATTAGCAGCTTAACCTCAAATAATAAAATGTAGTTATTCACACATTCTGCATTTTTGTATTAATGAGGATTGAATCCATTATATCGAGCCGCTTACAAAAAACTGGAAAAGTACATTTATCCGGTTGGGGAACTTTCTATCTAAAGAAGGAAGCAGTGCGTTGGAATCACATCACAAATACGGTATTCCCTGCAGGTCAATATTTGCATTTTAGCCCAAATCCAGGGTCAAAAAAAGACACACTCCTCCCTGAGGTGATGAAATCGTTAGGCGCTTCTATGGAGGTAGCCGAACAATGGATTGGAAGAAAGATAAAAGGTTGGCAAAATGAAATTGATAAAGGGAATGTAGTAATGTTATCCGGTCTAGGTTCCTTTCCGTCTGGAAATAAGTTCAATGCTGAGCCCGGTACTTTTGACGCCCAAAGCTTTGGTTTCGTTCCCATAATGATTCACAAATTAGAAGAACAAAGTGCTTTACAATCCAAAGTGGTTGCGAGCTTAAAGATTCCTGTAGAAGACACTAAAAACACCCTAAAAGCATGGCAGCGCGCCGGTGCGGCTGCCGCTGTTGCAGCATTGTTTGGCTTGGGAGTTATGCAAAGTTCTGTTGCAACTCAAGTAGCAGGATGGTTCAACCAAACTGAAGAAATCAATGCCTCCAGTAATACAGAAGTTGAGATTGAAGATACTATTGAAGAGGCTGAGGTGATTCCCGCCCCAACTACAATTGAAAGCACAGCGGTTGAAGTAGATAAAACCATTCATTCCAAAGGGTATAGCGTTGTGGTAGGCTCTTTCAAAGAAAAAGACAACGCAGACAAGTATGCCGCTGATTTAGCTGCCAAAGGAATGAATGTGTCTATAATCCCCGGCTCCTTGAGAAAAGTTGGAATTGGGCATTATAACTCAAGAACAGAAGCCCTACGAGCCATGACAACTATCAAGTCCTCCGTAAATTCAGGCGCTTGGATTTACGCCTACTAAGCACCCATAGACTACCTTTGTAGTCAATCCAACACCACGTATGAGTACCATAAAACATCCCAAGGATAGTCTTACAGTAATGACACAAATTGTCATGCCTAACGACACCAATCAGATGAACAACCTTTTTGGAGGACAGCTTCTAAGTTGGATGGATCGTTGTTGTGCAATTGCGGCTCACCGTCATTGCAAACGTCAGGTGGTTACCTCAACAATAAATAATGTTGCCTTCAAAAACGCTATTCCTCACGGATCTATCGTAACCATTGAAGCCAAAGTTAGTCGCGCATTTTCATCTTCAATGGAAATCATTGCAGACGTTTTTTTAGAAGAACAACGACCCAACGGAGCTAGAATTAAAGCCAATGAAGGGATTTTTACTTTCGTGGCGGTAGATCAATTAGGCAATCCCATAAATGTTCCTAAGATTGAGCCGGAAACGGAATTAGAAAAGGAACGTTTTGCTTCCGCTCTACGCAGAAGGCAATTGGCATTGATAATTGCAGGGAAAATGGAGCCAGAGGCGGCAACTGAGCTTAAAGCTTTGTTCTATCCTGAAGAATCTCAGCAATAGCATCTTGGATTTCTTTAATATCTAATTTCAACATTGGATTTGCCGCATAAAATGGCACTTTTCCATGCTTACTTTGTGGCGAAGGTGCTTGGGTAATTATACAACGCTGATTAGTTCTAGCAGGCCATGGTCCAAATCCTAAAGATGGATGCGTTGCTCCCCATAGGCTAATGAGAGGCACCCCTATTAAAGCAGCAGCGTGCATAAATCCAGTATCTCCACTAATCACCAACTTCGCCTCTTGAATAACGGCCATTCCCTCTTCCACCGAAGTATGGGTGGCATCCATGCATTCTGGAAAAGTCGAAATGATTTCAAGTGCTGTTTTCTGATCATCCGGACCCCCTAATAGCACCACCTCCCCCTGTGGTAAACTACTAATAATCTCTAGCCACTGTTGATTTACTAATCGTTTCCCTGATTTAGAGCCACCTATCACGATCACGATCCTATCCATCCATTGGGTTTGGACCTTTATATTAAATTTTATTTCTTTTGTTTTAAGCGCAACACCTGCCGCTTCAGCATAACGATCAACAACCGGAGTAAGGGCATAACGTTGATCCTTGGTTGCTATCAAGAGTGCTCTGCGCGCATAAGGCTTTTTGAAGGTATCCGTCGGGATCCCGAGTTTTTTGGTAAATCTTTTTGATTGCGCTGTGCCTTGTAGATCAATTATCCGGTCAAAACCAGCTGATCCTACATGAAGAATTTGTTTTGAAGACTCTTCCCAGCACAATACTACATCTATACCGTGCAAGAGGAGTGCGGTGGACTTAAAACGGCTCTTAACCAAAAAGGTAATATGATGTCCTGCCTCCTTCAATTCGCATATTACCGGAGCGGTAAGTAAAATATCACCTATAGAGGAAAACCGAATAACTAGAAGTTTTTGCTTCATATGGGAAGTGTAACGCCGAAAAGCAGCAAACTGCTATATACAACAATAATAAGTCCGATTCCTTCAATGTACCATCTTGGTTTAGAGTAATGAAGCGCATTGGAAACTTGAAAACTAAGACCTAACATGGATGTTGCCATTGCCATGGCCCCTACTCCTTGCCATGCACCAATTGCACCGAATACAAATAAGAATAACGATAATAACGTCCGCCTCTTATTTGTTTGATTTGCCTTTCTATAGGAATAGAATACTTGATTAAGCGTCAAGATAAAAAGTAAAGATAACGGCAGCCAAATACTCATATTAAAGGGATGAACCGTGACCCATTCAAAGGTTACATGTATAACTCCATTAACGCTAAGAAGGTAAGTAATCAATAAGGGGAAAAGCAAACCGATTAACCATTGAAGTAGATACAACGGTCTCCAATTAACTGTGCGTAGCAGAATCAAAAGGGAACAAATCCCAAAAAAATAGCCGTTTCCCGTACTAAAAATTAGTACTAAAGCAGTTATACTCGCATGGTTTAGCAACCAGACAGCGTTCTTTTTTGTTTTAAAGTTTTCTGAAAACTGCCATTGAATTTCTAGAAGAAAAGACCAAATCAAAAGTTCATATCCCTCATAAGATGTTGACCATAAAAGTGTGAAGACAGCAAATACAAAGTACCTAAAATTGGTACTCTTAAAGGCCCATCGTTCCCTGAATAAAATATTGGTAAGGCTCCCTAGAACTAGGTATAAGACCAAAAACAATACAACTTCTATGGGCGATTGATTTTTAGCAAATCCGATTGCAATCGCCACAGCAATTGCAGTGAGAAATAACTTGATCCAAGAATAACTATCAATCTTTCTAAATTGGCGAATGAGCATTGCTTTTTCTGTATTATTTTAGCGCATTCAAACGCTCATGCTATGTTAAGAAATTTCTTTGAAGGCTTAGGAGAATTATTCCAAGCAACTTTTAAAATACTTCCGTTTGCAGGAGATACTGTAAATAGGATATTTATGCTAATCATTGCAGGTGGACTATTATACTGGGTGCTTCAAATGAGAAAGCACAAAGCAAATGGTGAAGCGTAATCCAAAAATGATTTACAAAAAAAAGCCCCGGAAAATTCCGGGGCTTTTTTGTTAGTACTCCATTGATTTGAACGCCGCCTTAGTTTAGAGATCAAAACCAATATCCTTACGATAGTTCATTCCCTCAAAGTTAACCTCTTTCAAGGTTGCATAACTCTTAGACAAAGCGTCTTCTTTATCCACTCCAAAGCTCGTAAATGCCATCACTCTGCCACCTGAGGTAATCACCTTGTTTTGAAGTTTGGTACCAGCATGATAAACAGTAGTCTGTTCAAAATCACGCAGTCCATCAATCACCTTACCTTTTTCGTAAGAACCAGGATAACCGCCACTCACAGCCATTACAGTAGCTGCCGTTTGTGGATTGACATCTACCTTTATTTGGTCAATAGTACCATTATCCATGGCAATAAATAGATCTATGATATCTGTTTGGATTCGGGGAATAACGACTTCTGTCTCCGGATCACCCATACGCACATTGTATTCAATTACCTTAGGACCTCTATCGGTATTGATTAATCCAAAAAACACAAAACCTTGATAGGGTAAATTGTCTTTTACCAATCCTTTAATGGTTGGTTCAATTATTTCTTGAATGGTACGATTTCGAAGGGCATCGTCAAAAAACGGTACGGGACTAATAGCACCCATACCGCCTGTATTTAAACCCGTATCACCTTCTCCAATTCGCTTGTAATCCTTTGCTTCAGGCAACAAGGCATAACCACCATGACCGTCGGCCAAGGCAAATATGCTAAACTCTATGCCTGATAGGAATTCTTCTATAACCACACGAGTTGAAGCATCCCCAAACTTTGCATCAATAAGCATATTTTTGAGTTCGTCTTTTGCTTCTTGGAGGTCTTCAATAATTAGTACACCTTTACCAGCGGCTAAACCGTCTGCTTTTAAAACGTAAGGAGGATCTAGCGTTTCTAAAAAAGCTTGACCCTGCTCCAAAGTGTCTTTGGTAAAAGTTTCGTAGGCTGCCGTGGGTATATTGTGACGAATCATAAACTTCTTAGCAAAGTCTTTAGACCCCTCTAGCTCCGCAGCCGCTTGGCGAGGGCCAACTACAACAAGGTCAGATAGTGAAGGGTCTGCTTTGAGCCCATCGTGAAGTCCTGAAACTAGTGGCGCTTCTGGACCAATAACAACAATTCCAATGGCATTCGCTTTTACGAATGCCCCGACCTCAATCGCATCCTCTATGTTCAAGTTGACATTTTCGCCTAAGCTAGCGGTACCCGCATTTCCTGGCGCTATGAATAATTTTTCACAACGATTACTTTGTGATATTTTATGCGATAACGCATGCTCTCGACCACCAGAGCCTAATACCAGTACATTCATGACATAGAGATTTGGCGGCAAAAATAACCCGAAATTATGGGTTTATAAAGACCTTGAACCATTAAGACTCTCTATGGTAAAGCCAAGAGGCAAACTCTTTCAATGGAGCTAATTTTTCCTCTTCAACACTCACCTTAGATAAGGCCTCAAGCGATAAATTATAATATCTACTTATCTCCTGTTTTGCGTAGGTATCCACCGCTAATAACTTGTACAATTCTTGGAAGCTATGAACCTTGTCCTTATTGGGAGACATAGAGCTGTAGCTTCCAAAATCAATACCTTGGTCTTGAGCTCTCCGTTTGGCCTCAATCCAGAGCAAGGTCTTTTTATTGCTCAAGATGTCGCCCCCAACTTGCTTTCCAAATTTTTCAGGATCGCCATAAACATCAAGGTAATCGTCCTTAATCTGAAAGGAGGTCCCTAAAAACATGGCGAATTGGTATAATGCATCTGCGTCTTTTTTGGCAGCGCCACCCACTAGGGCGCCAATCTTCATTGCACAACCCAACAAAACAGAGGTTTTGTATTGGATCATTTTAATGTAAGCAGACGCGGTCACCTCATCCATAGTCTCAAAATCAATATCCATCTGCTGTCCCTCACATACCTCAAGAGCAGTATTAGAAAACGTATCTAAAACTTCAGGTAGAACAGAGGCATCACATTTGGCAATGTACTGATATGCTTTTACCAGCATTCCGTCTCCAGATAAAATCCCTACGTTTTCATTCCACTTCATGTGAACAGTGGTTTTTCCCCGGCGCAATGGAGCTGCATCCATTATATCATCATGAATCAGAGAGAAATTATGGAACAGCTCTATGGCCATTGCTTGAGGCATTGCTTTGGCAGGATCCCCGTAGATACCAGAACCCATTAATGAAAGGATAGGTCGTAAACGCTTTCCTCCCAATTGCAAAATATAATGCATAGGATCATATAACATCTCCGGTGTAGTTCCCAAATTCAATTGATCCACCTCCGCCTGGAAGAGCGCTTGTAGAGTAGCGAGTTGTTTCATTCTATTTGAGCAATTTCAAGAGGTACTTTCCGTAGCCGCTCTTCACAAGAGGCTGTGCAATTTGCTTGAGTTGATTCGAATCTATAAACCCTTGTTCAAAAGCTATTTCTTCTATACACCCTACTTTTAACCCTTGGCGTTCCTCGATCACCTCAACGAACTGACCAGCTTGTTGAAGGCTTGCAAAAGTTCCAGTATCCAACCAAGCCGTTCCTCGATCCAACACTCCTACTTCTAGTTCACCCCATTCCAGATACTTTTTGTTGACATCTGTAATTTCCAGTTCACCTCTTGGAGAAGGTTTCAAATTTTTGGCAATATCTACTACTCGATTATCGT
>Ga0255769_10003189_pt1 | contig 16793 bp, 10 predicted proteins | sample 041ome_9_FD_179637 | JGI IMG/M metagenome (GOLD analysis project Ga0255769, IMG submission 179637) | Coastal salt marsh microbial communities from the Groves Creek Marsh, Skidaway Island, Georgia - 041413US metaG (version 2) | ecosystem: Environmental > Aquatic > Marine > Intertidal zone > Salt... | reverse complement strand
TTGTGTTTGATTAAGAAGTTCCTGTCTTTTTTCATCACGTTTATCCGCTGTTTTTTGTCTCCGTTTTTCGTTATAATTATTTCGACTCTCAATTGAAGGCTTATTATGTGTATATGAACCCTTTTCATAGAGTTCTTTCATTATTCTATTCGGTTCTTCGAGTTCTGGTAGCCTTTGTACGCGTCTTTCGGATATGCCATGTATCGTATTATACACTAATCGTTTTTCATCTATAGCGCGAATCGCTTCATCCTTATCTTCAAACGATTTCTTCCACCATATATCTTCATTGTGTTGAATGGACGCAATCCATCTTTTATTTGTGTTACACCAATGAACACCTCTGTGTCCAGAACTGTTATTTGAATTCAGATTTGCGCGATGAGATACATTTATAGATTTTGATAATACTCGAAGATTACATCGTCTGTTGTCGAGTGTGTCACCATTTATGTGATCGACCACTTTGTTTGTATCATCGTCTACACCTAAAATCAAAAATCTATGAAGTCGAATTTTTCTTCGGCCGCCCGGACAGTCACGCCAGTCCGCCGTGACATAATTATTTTTTGCACCGGACAGAAACCAACTCGGCATTTTTTTTACATATACATCGTAATCCTGTTTATCAATCGCGAATGAGACTCCGTGTAATTTTTTAGATTTGAAAGGCACTGTGACATAATCGTTTTCCATTTGGAAAAAATACGACGCAATTCTTTAAGCTAATGCCGCCCATATCAATGTAAATTTTATAATATTTGACGTATTATAAAATTTATGGTTATTAAGATGTTACGTAAACGAGATTAGTTCGAGAAGGCCAAACCGCCCATCCCGCTTTGGATGCGGAGGACGTTGTAGTTGGTCGCGAACATGTGCATGACTTGCGAGTCGGTGGCATCGGCCTTAAGCGTCACCGCGACTTGAGCGTTGTCAATACGAGAGAAGTTGCACGTACCGGTCGGTTGGTGTTCTTCCGGCTTGAGCGCGAAAGAATACGAGTACACACCCGGGTACGGGGAGCCGGAGTGGTGGTTGAAGGCTTGCACTTGGTTGAAGTACTTACCCTTTTGTTCCTTGAAGCGGTCTTGGCCGTTGAGGACCAACTTGAAGGTGTCGAGCGGACCCGCGGAGACGGAGAGCGCGGCGCCTTCTTCGGACCATTGCTTCGCAGAGCCCGACGAACCGACGGAGAGGAGCGGGGCACCGGTACCTTCGGAGATCGGCACGTGGCAGTTACCGTACGCCGTCGGGTTAGCTTCGAGGACGACGGAACCAGCGGTCGCGGCGTTGGAGGTGAAGTTCCAGTGTTGGGCGTTGGAGGAGCTACCGTTGTTGAAGCACCACACGAGTTCCTTGATCGGGTGGTTGTAGGACAAGCGCACTTGCTTGGTGGAACCGGCCGTGACCGTGTCGGTGCCAGTGTGTTGCACTTGCTCGATGAGGTATTCGTGACCCTTTTGCGCGAAGCGACGACGCTCTTCGGTGTCGAGGTACACGTAGTTACCCCAGACCTTGAACGTGGAACCATCGGTGTATTGGGAGAATTCAGAGCTCAAGTCGAAGTCAATGCGGCATTCGTGGTATTGAAGCGCGATGAGCGGCAAGTAGAGACCCGGGTTGCGGTTGAAGAAGAACAACAACGGGAGGAAAACCGTGCCGGCCGTGGAGGCAACCGGGTTGGTCGTCATCTTACCGTAGTTCGCCTTCTTGGAGTCGTCCAAGTACAACTCCGAGTACAAACGCCACCACTTTTGGTAGTGCTTGTCGATGCGCTGGCCACCGATGGACAATTCAACATCCTTGATCGCACGTTCCGCGACCCAGCACGCATCGATGTCGGCGGTACCGGCCTTCGTGCCGAGAGACGCGGTGACGAGTTCGACGTACATGTCGCCGATCAAATCACCGTTGCGGGCAATGGTGACGGACACGCGGCCGTTGTTGGACGCCGTGCCGTTGACAGTTTGTTCGATGTTTTCCATCGCGAAGTTCGTGTGTCGCTTGTACACAGCTTGGAAGAAGGTAACCTTCGGGTTACCCGTCAAGTACACGTCTTGGGCGCCGTACGCCACGAGTTGCATGAGACCACCGGCCATTTTGAGAGTTTTTGTATTATATACTAAGATTTTTTTTTCGGCTGAAATCGCACTGGTGCGAAATTTTGGTCTCGATCTTTTCTCAGTCAAGATAAATGTCTGATCGCCCTGAAGAAGAAGAGGAAGAGTTCATCTCCGACGATGATGTGATTGAAGAAGAGGAAGAGGAAGAGGAAGTCTTCGAGGATGATGAAGAGTTTCAGGGTGATCTTGGATTTTTGATGACCAGTCTTCTCGCGTCGCCGGATGGGGACACGGTGTGCTCCGCCCTGGTGAACATCGCAACGCAACTTGAAATGCAAAACAAGATTCTTATTAAGATGCTCACCAAGCTCTCCAAAAAAGACAGTTAGAAAAATCAACCCATCAATAATAAAATGGAAGATGGAACTCATTACATCGACAAAGACCCCGATACCCGGGAGTCTCATATGGAACAAATGAAATGTAGAGTCCAGTCTCTGAATCAAGAAGAGGTGCTCCAATATATCGACTACATGGAAGATAAGTGGTGTTTAAAAAAAGGCTCTGGGTTCAACTCAGCGTCGCTCGGATATACGCAATTACTTAATCCCGAAGACATCGGTGAAGATGGTCGGGTCCTGAATTATGATATGAAAGCGATCGATGATCGACGTTCAAGATATATCAAGATTTTGAGTGAACTATATCACAGAGCCAGTGCGATCAATATTCAGGATTTAGAACCTGAAGATGATGGTCTGAAAGTGTCTCGACGAATCAATCGAATCATTGAACAAGTCAAAGATGCTTTCTGCAATATAAACACACACAAAATAGCGTATGAACGCGCTGAAAATCCAACCGTCGAGCCCGAGATTTTTGATTCAGACCCTGCTACGTTTAGGGGTGTCCCCATGGACGACGGTAAAGTCGACGATGCGACACCCTTTCAGAAATCGATTTTGTGTGCTTTGAAAGTGTTATACACGAAACGATTTCGGAGATACAAAGGTGAATGTTGTGAACAGATCACGTATAATGGACACGATACACGAGCATGGAAACCCGTTAAATCAATCAACGAGTTTGTGTATGAACTCGGAAACAAGGAATATGATTTCGGACTATGGCAAAACCTTACGAGTAATCCGGGTGTGTTTCGGCATCTCATAGAACATCTTTCGAATTGTCAAGACGTACAGTTTCCAGAGATACTGAAAGATCGTCACATGTGGTCATTCCGAAACGGTGTGTTTTTTGGAAAGCGATGGTCGCCGGAGACGGGTGCATATGATTGTAAATTCTATTCGTACGAAAGTCGTGAATTCCGATCCCTCGATCCGACCAAGGTGAGTTGTAAGTTTTTCGATCAACAGTTTGATGATTTCGATCACATCGAAGATTGGTATGACATTCCAACACCACATTTCCAGGGTGTTCTCAATTACCAAAAGTTTGATGAACACGTCTCGAGATGGATGTATGTGATGGGTGGGCGTTTGTGTTTTGACACGGGTGAACTCGATGGGTGGCAAGTCATTCCATTCTTGAAGGGTATCGCGCGTTCAGGGAAGTCAACCGTGATTACCAAGATCTTCAAAAAGTTTTATGAACCCGAAGATGTAAAGACTGTTTCGAATAATATTGAAAAGAAGTTTGGTCTGTCGAGCGTCTATAATGCTTTGATGTTCATCGCTCCGGAAATTAAGGGTGATTTTTGTTTGGAACAGGCGGAATTCCAATCGATGGTGTCAGGTGAAGACGTCTCCATCGCCATCAAAGGTCAAACTGCGAAATCCGTCGAATGGAAGTGCCCGGGTGTCCTCGGTGGGAATGAGATTCCAAACTGGAAGGACAACTCAGGCTCGGTGCTTCGTCGTATTCTTCCGTGGAACTTTGCCAAACAAGTCAAGGACGCGGACACACAGCTCGACGAAAAACTCAACCAGGAAATCCCAGCCATTTTACTGAAGTGTGTTCGAGCCTACCTCGATTACGCACAAAAATACAGAAACAAGGACATTTGGAATGTCGTCCCAGAATACTTCAAAACCGTACAGAAACAAGTCGCAATGGTGGCGAGTACTCTACACAACTTCCTCGAGTCAACGAATCTGGTCTTTGGTTCAGAACTCTTCGTACCTCAGAAGATCTTCGTACAGGTATTCAATCAACATTGTCAAGCGAACAACTTGGGTCGACCAAAGTTCAACCCAGACTTTTACGCCGGACCCTTCAGCTCGCGCGAAATCGAGGTGCGGGAAGAGTCGCTCACATACAAGGGACGGGTGTACCCAAAACAACCATTCATATTTGGTCTCGATGTCCTCGAGGAGACGCTCCAGTTCAGCGATGACCATTAGAAAAAAATACCTGTCATATATAAGATGAGTCAAAACGCACTCAAAGAATTCATTAAGAATTCCAACGTGGATGTGACGACGGATAGTAATTACAATAACGAAAACTTGAGACTCATAAACGAAATCGAAAAGGATCTCCTCAGGGACCAACACATACCGCAACGTCTCGACAGAAAGTTAGTGAACAATAGCAATTACGGAAACATTGTCAATACGACCAAAACTGATTTAGATGTGAGTAAATTAAACATGGGCATGTTCAACGCAACTGTCAATAGATCTCTGAGCCCCGGTGACCGCGTCGATCTCGTTGAAATTCTGAAAAGAAGTCCATTCTCAAAGCGAACCATCCCGAATGGTCTCACCGTTGAGGTCAAGGAAATTAGGGGTTATTATGGACAATTCAAAGTTGGATATTCGTCTACGCTCGAATACGGACAAAAGGGTGATCTCAATCAAAAGTTTTTCACTGTGCAATTTGCCATTAATGTTTCCAATGGAACCGAGACGAAGGGTTGGACCATCAACATTTATAAGAATGGAAAGATTCGCTTCTCGGGTGGTTTCGTCGGTACGGACATTGAGCGTCAGGCGGAAGAAGTCCGAAACTATGTAGTCACCGCGTACACGACTGGTAAGTATCCGTTTTTGTATAACGCATTTGAGTATAATAACTTGAGTGGACAGTTCAAGGTGAATGGAACCATTCGATTGTTTGAATTACACAAGAACTATGTAAAGTATGGACTCAAGGAATCTTCATACGAACCCGAATTGTCACCGTTCTTATTTGCAAAGTACACACTTTCGGACGAAGAAGATGCGACGTATATTATTTCGAGTACCGGTAACGTCCAAATCTCCGGTGTTCGTACACCTGGACGCATGCTCAAAGCGTACAACATAGCCTCGGACATCATGCACTCAGCCACGCGTGATGGAATCATTCGTATTTCGGCACAAAAAGTCAATTCAGCGCGTCGCAAAAATTCGTCATCGTGTCCAAAGAACCGTCAGCCACCGTGTAAGACTGGATTCGAAGAGCGTAAAAATAAAAAGGGGTTTACGTGTTGTTATAAAATCCCTAAAACGAAAAAGATGGCACCCCGCGGAAACGCGTTACCCATCGTGAATGGGGACATGATTGGAAAGCGTCGATGTGATCGCTACTCACAACCCGAATTATACGATATCGCGAAGCGTTTGGGTATCGTGAACATTAAGAAGACGACAAAGAAGGAAGACTTGTGTGCCATGATTAAAAAGGTTGGAGGTGAAAAGGCGCAAGTCGCTGCGTTTAAGAATGGTGGTAAGGAGTACCGACTCACGGGTACCGGAAACACGTTCCGTATTGGAAAGAAGATGGCGAAATTGTACACGAAGGATGATCTTGTACGTTTCGCGAAAATCATGAAGGTTGCTGTGAATGTGAAGAATGATAAGATGACGATCGCCAAGAAATTAGAAAAGGAGAGAAACGCGATCGCAGCTAAACCTAAGACGCCACCACCGAAGCCCGAACCTAAACCGTCGAGGAAGAATGTCGCACAACAAAAGCGTAACGTAAAAAAACAAGAAGTCATTAAAAAGCGTGGTCTCGACGAAGCATCGATTCGCCGGGACATTACACTTTTGTATGGAAAGCGATGGATGCAACGATACAATCCGTCCATCGAAAACGATGTTCGTGAGATGAAGACGAAGCTTAATGGTATGGGACGGCTCGGAAACAAGCGTGGTATTCCATTCAAGAAGGATGTCGATCTCGTCAAGAAGCGCATGGTGCAGCGATGGAAGAATCAACGCGGACGTGCGTTAGAACGTAAGTTCATCATGAATCAGTTGAATACCACAAACATCCCAAATGCACTCAAAAATAAATATAAGAATGCAGCGGTCAACTACATCATGACACAAGGTCCGACCATGTCACAACTTAACAAGTACAAAAACACTTGGATTAATCTGCATAAAGGAAAGTGATCATGTTACATGAGTATGGATAAATACCAACAATTCTGTATAGATGAGGCAACGTATCATCTAGACAGGTCAAAAGATATTTTGACGAAGAGTATTGAAGATCCTAAAAAATATTACGATGAAATGCAAGAGTTTTATAGAAAGTTGGCAAAGCTTTTTCCACTCATGATTATGCTTGAACACATCGAATCTCGCACTCACGATTTGGAAACGGAGGGTAGTTTATCACGTACGCAATCTTCAACCCAGTTAGATTCAGATAGTTTTGCGCCTGCAACTCCGCCTGGTCATTAAGGGTTTTGATGGTTTTGAATTCAAGAACCACAGTGTTATTAATGATGATATCCGCCCGTACATTACCAATGACGTGTCCTTCGAATGTGATCGGCACAATGCGCTCTGTTTCATATGGGACATTGTATTGTCTCAACATAACTTCCATAGCGTTATGGTATACTCTCTCACTGAATCCAGGTCCCAGTTGAGAATATATCTTTGTAGCGAATGCTTCTATGTCGACCATGCTTTATTTTTTATTCTTCGCTTTAACAACCTTATTACGAATATTGTTCGTGAGTTCGTAGCCGGTCATGTTCTTGAATGCCTTTGCATTTCCACTCACGGCGGCCGCGCGCGCCATGGTGGCTGATGGTGCGTTCTTGGTTCGGGGTATGGCAAGCTTTTTGACATTGAGAAACTTGAATGCATTCCGACGATTTTGTCCAACAACCATGATGGAGTTTGCATTGAAATTTTGAGCAATCTTGGCGATGCTTCGATCCTTCGCAGACGTGAGAATAGTCACACCTGGAAACCATCGTCGAAGAATGCGAACTTTATTCTCCACGGGTAAAGGATTCTTTGAATTACCGTATGAATGTGACACGACGATCACGGGTTCTTTATTTGACTTACGCGCCGTCTCGATCACATATTCAATCATAAGTCTATGTCCTTTGTGTGGAGGATTGAATCGACCATACGTAAAGACAACAGACTTCATTAATAATATCAGAGAATATAAATGTGGTGGCCATTCAAATATGTACGAATCAGTTCATCACGAAGTTTTAGTTACTTATGGGGAGAATAATCTTATTATATAATATATGGCCACATACGCTCAGCCCACGTGTGAATATATCTATAAAGTGTCTTCCCTTGAAAAGGTTGTCGATGGCGACACGATCGATGTGACGATTGATCTTGGATTTGATGTGTGTACGCGTCAGCGAGTGCGTCTTCTTGGCATCGATACTCCCGAATCGAGAACGTCGGACCCTACGGAGAAAGTGTATGGTCTCATTTCTAAGAAGAAATTGAAAGAGTGGTGCCTCAGGGCTGTGGAATCTGAGAAGGATGATATTGAGATCGAACTCAGATGCCCGGAACGAGACAGTCGTGGAAAGTTTGGGCGTATTTTGGCGGAAGTGTGGGTGTGTGAAGATGGTCAATGGACTAATGTAAACAAATGGATGTGTGATGAAGGGTACGCCGTGCCGTACAGCGGTCAAAATAAAAACGCCGTCACTACACTCCATGAAGCGAATAGACGTAAACTACGTCTTCGCGGTGAGGGGATACTTGTTGACCCATAGATTACAAATCCATTTTTCACCACCATTCACAGGCATACCTCCGTGGAGTGCTTTTGATGTCATGAGTTCGTAATTATCAAGTGTATTGAAAAATAATACATCTCCAGCTTTGAGTTTATACGCGCGACCGATGTTTGGAAACACCGTCGCACCACCTTGGTATCCATCATTCAAGGCGATGATAAATGTGTACATGCGTTTATTCTCTTGATCTTTCATGGTATCTTGGTGTGGTTTATAAAAGCCACCTTCTTCGTAACGAAGGACCTGTAAATTTTCACAATTGTCGATCGGCCGATCCGTCATGGCTAAACATCGCTCGACAATTGTGCGTATCACCGGATCATCGAGAGATAACCATGCTGTTTCACTCTGTCGAACATCTGGTTTAATAACCTTATCGATCGACACGGTCGAAGGTTTCAGTTGCTTTCTCGCCTTTTCAATTATGTGGTGTCTTTCTTCTGGACTCACGAAATTACTGAACACGAGTGGGTGTCTATATTTTGGAATGATTAAATACACAAAAATTATGACGGCGAGTAGAAGTACGAGCATCTAAAATAAAAGAAGATTATTATTGAAGAGTGGTGGTGTCACACATTTATAACGCTTGTGTATGGATCGAACGATATCATTCGAATATAGAAGCAATTCGCGTAAGGTTTTTATAATAGTGGTATCTTCCGTGATGACATATTGTCGAAGAAGATCGGTCGCGGTGTCGATAAACATTCGATAAACACTCACAACGTCCATGTTTTTTTCTTTGTGCTTATCAACTCCTTGGATTTTACGCTTAAATTCGTGTTCACTCATGTCATTGAGCATATATAGTATTCTAAAATGTTGTGTCGAAGTATTTGTGTATTCTGTGTATATAATTTCCCGTTCACACCAATGAATCACATGTATAAAATCCGCGAGTCGTTCAGGGAGTTCATGTCTCGCGGGAAGACCACCACATGGTATGTCTCCATGTTCTCTATGAAGTCCAGACGTCTTTCGTTTGAATTCAAGGTAATGTGGATTATGAATTCGTCCTATTTGAATATTTCCGGAACGCCAATCAAATGCAGTTTGACATTGTGTACACCACATCTGTGCACACCCATCAATCTTGGAAATCATGGTTGAACACTTTGGACATGGTTTCGTATCTTTCAATATGAGCTTCATCGTATTTTTGAGATCTGGATCACATATGTGTCCATCACTCTTAATTTCGCAACACGCGTCGCAAAACATCTGTCGACAAATACCACAATACCATTCCTCGTCAAGAAATCCTTTACACATTTCTACGGGACATTTTCGTACGAACGACTTTTTAATTTCAGTCACGTCTGGATTTGAGAATCGAAGTTCGTCAATACGTTGTCGTGTCTCACGCATGTGTTCAATGAGTTCTTTAATCTCTTCGACACGCATGTACTCATCATATGTCAAACGACCAAATTGCATATACAATTTTGACAATTGTTTCTTTTGTTCCATGATGATTTCATTCAAGTGTCTCATTTCAAGAATGCGCTCCACGTGTATTTGTGTCTCTGGCATGAGGAGTTTTTCTCTTTCGAAAAGAATACTTTCACGATGTCTTCGATAGTCTGTATGTCGGAATTTATGTGTACAAAAACTATCAACGAATTGTCTATTCCATGCATGTTTACATCCCATGCAATGTGCATCTTCCATACTCGAAAGTAAATATGTCTGTGTACATGATTTACATGTCATCAAATCACAAAAAGGACAGGTCACCTTTTTGTGATTTGTATTTTCAAAACACACACCGCACCTGTCCATTAATTGAACAGTCGTACGATTTCTTTAACTTTACATATATTTATCCTTGACCCAATCACGATCACTTTTAAAAATCTTGGACAGCTTTGGATCCGTGCGCTTGAACAAGATCATCAAAACATTGAGACGGCGAAACAACCCGAGTGGGGGTTCACCCGCGCGAATAACCTTACCAAGTGCTCGGTGTCTCGCGAGCTTGGACTTTTCGCGCACATCTGAATAACCATGTACACTAAGAATACCAGAGTTACTGAGAGGGATGATGACTTTCATTTATATAGACACACATTATAATCGACGAACGACATTATTCACAACTTTCGCGTATTCGAGATTCTTCACCGTCTTTGATTTAGATGCTGCACCCTTCTTATTCCGTTCGCGCGCTTCCCTGAGGACCTTTGTCGCATTTTCACCTTTATTAAGACGCGCCACGAAACGATTACGATTCTTCACACCCATACCCTTCATGCCCCGAATTTCATTCTTTGCGTTTCCTGATTTATTGGTACCAAATCTCTCCGCCGCGGTCATGACCCTTTTATTTGGTCGGTTTGTATTATTAAATGAGAATCCAGATTCACGAGTCTTCACAAGTTTTCTGGCTTCGTCGAAGATTGTCTTATTCTTTGACGCGTCCCATCGTTTCATGAATGATTCCACATCCTTTGACGTGAGTCCCTTGATTTGTTTGAGTTTCCATTCAACACCTTCACGTGTCATTCTATTAGAGTCCAATTTATTCGCTTCTTTGAGAACCATATTCGGGTCTTCACCCTTTTCAAGTCGATTCATAAACTTTTTGCGGTTATCGCGTGTCAATTTCTTCTTATTCTGAAGAAGTTTTGCCGTGTTCTTACGAAGTTGGTCTCGACGCTCCTTTTCGATTTTTTCTCTTTCAGCGGCACGACGATTTTGGTTCATTTTGGTCGCATTCCCGAGGATCGCCGATTGGGAGTTACCCTTATTGAGTCGAGCCATGAACGCGGTTCGGTTCGCTTTTTCAAGTGTATTGAGCGCTTGAAGCTTTGACGCGGTGTTCTTCTTCACTGCGTTCGCTGCATTCTTCTTCGCCTTGAGCTGCCCCGCGAGTTCTTGACGGCGTTTCGATATATCATTTCCACGTTTCATGATCCATGATTCGTGACCCGCCTTTTCTTTGTCCGAAATATTAGATGCACGGATTTCCTCGCGGAGTTTGATCTTTTCATTCATTTGTGCATTGATCGCATTGAGTTCTTCCTTTGTGGTCGCTTTACGCACGAGTCCTTCCCAGTCGCGTCGGAAGACGCCCGTCTTACCTGGAATCTCCTTGATAATCTTATCTAAGAGTGGTTTACGCGCCTTTTCGAGAATCATTGCATTTGCATTCTTCAATACATTATTCGCTGACTTACCCTTTTCGAGGTTATTCATGAGCTTTTTGCGGTTATTGCGTTCAAGTTCCGTTTTCGCTTGTAATTTAGCCGCAACGTTACGCGTGATTGCAAACTTACGTCGATCGCTATTGATTTTCGTCGCATTCGCTAAAATCTTTTCCGAGTTTCCACCCTTGTTCAGACGTTCCATGAACTTGGTTCGGTTTGCCTTTTCGAGCGTGTTGAGCGCTTGAAGCTTTGCAGCTACATTCTTCTTGAGTTGATCGCGTGCAGCTTTTACGTTCGCTGCATTCTTGTTTACGAGTGCTTGAATCGGTCCGATGTTTGCGTAGGGTTTATTGATTTGATTAAAGTATTGTTTCTTTCGATCATTGGGAATGTTCAAATCTTCGATAGTCTTTTTGAGGTCATTCTTGATCCTGGCCTTTTCTTCATTATTCTTTTTCGATACATTCTTGAGGTTTTGAAGAGACCCACCCGAATTGAAGCTGGTGATGTACCCTTGCATATCAGCATTCGTGAGATGTGTCAGCGTCTTAAGATGTTGATTCAAATCTTCACGGTTTTGTTGACGCTTACGATTCGCTTCCGCTTGCTTACGTTGTGTGTTCATAGCGGTCGCTTGGGTCTTGATAGTATTCAATGATGCATTCGTATTGTTCGCAATGAGTTGATTCTTAAACGTCTTCTTATTTTCATTGGTCAAATTCAATGTATTTAGGAACGAATTCAATTTGGAAGCTCTATCCATACTTTCTTGCTTTTGCTTCCTCGTCGCCGTGTTCGTGTTCGTGATTTCTTGTTTGATGGGTGCCAAGTTCATATTTTTGTTTGTCACGCGCGCCAAGAACGCGTTGCGTTGTGTGTTCGTCAGGTTCTTATTACTCATGAAATTTCTGAGTTCATCCTTTCTCTTATTAAGGAGTTCCGCGCGACGATTTGCGTTAAGTTTCGCGGCTTCATTCTTAATTGCGTTCGCAGTCGCCGAACCATCGTTCAACTTTTTAATCAGTGTATCCTTCACTGAGTTGTTGAGTTCGAGACCATTGAGGAAGGTTCGTGTATCCGCACGAATGACCGCCTTAGACTTTGCGTTTGCATTCATGTTCATCGCTTCTTTCTTTATCGCATTCAAAGTATTGCTTCCACTATTGAACTTCTTGAGAAGCTCAGTCTTTTGACTATTCGTAAGGTTGAGGGTGTTAAATACGTTCGTGAGTTCTTTACGGTTCATGGCAATCTTTTCAAGTTTGCGCTTGTTCGCGAGCTTTTGTGCTTCATTCTTGAGTGCGGTAATGTTACCATTGAACTTGTTCATGATTGATGATTTATCTTCACCAGTCAGACCCAGTTCGTTAATGTATGTGTTGAGTTCTTGGCGTTTCGCGTTCAAGGATTCCTGTTTACGTTGTTTCACGAGATCATCCGCCTTGGTTCGCATGACGTTGAGTTCGGCTATGCTATTATTGAATTCCTTAAGAATTGCATTCTTATTGGTTTGATTCAACTCAAGTGTTTTCACGTAGTCTGAAAGAGCGTTTCTATTCGATGTTCGTTTTTCAGATTTTCGTTTGTTCACGAGATTTGTCGCGCGTTTTTGGAGGTCATTCATATTAGAACTATCGTTATCAAATTGTTTGAGAATTGAATTTCTATTTTCATTGGATAAATTCAAGCCACTCAAAAACTTGGAGAATTCTGTACGCTTTTCATTGATTCGATCCTTAAGCACACCATTCGCACGCGCCTTCATGTTTTCGAGACTGACATTTGATTGCGAAAGTGATTGCATCAGTGAATTTTTGTTTTCGCGACCCAATCCAATGCGAGACATGTAGGCGTCAAAGTTTTCGAGGTTCTTGGCACGACGCGCCGCCTTGATTGAATTCGCCATATTTTTTGCATCTTGTTTGATCGTATTGACCGTGTTCGGTGCGTTATTGTATCTCTGTAAGAAACCATTGCGATACGTCGGATTGAGACCAATCTTTTCCAGATAGTTGCTCAGTTCCGCGCGCTTTGCCGCCTTCTTTTCATCCGCGATACGCTTGGCTTCGCCTTGACTTCTATTTTTCAAGTTATTGAGCGTTCCAACACCGTTATCAAAGTTCTTCAATATGACGAGTTTTGTATTTCCAGGAAGATTGAGGTTTGTCATAAGTTTATTCAATTCGTTACGATCTCTCGCCTTCCATTCACTCTTACGTTGATTGAGGAGAGTATTCGCTTTCTTCGACCATACATTTACATTCTTGTTTACATTGGCATTAAAATTACGCATGAGAACATTCTTATTGGATTGGTTCAAGGGCATACCATTGATATATGTCTTGAACTTTGTCGTCAGTGCTTCATTCTTTTCAGTCTTTCGTGTATTCACGAGGTTTCGACCTTGTTTCTTAATTGATTCGATGTTACCACTCTCATCGTCGAAGAGTTTCATCACGTATGCCTTGTCCTCATTCACGAGATCGAGTGTATTGACATACATCCTGAGTTCATTGCGATTCTTTACACGTTGTTCTTCCTTTCGTTGAATAGAACGATTGGTCGCTTGGTTGATGATATTCTTGACGTTTACGTACGGCGAATTCAACTTACTCAAAAGATCAATGCGGTCTGTATTATTCAATCCCAAATCGTTGATGTGCTTTTCGAGTGACGCCTTGTTCGTTACATATTTTTCTTGCTTGCGAGACTTTGCGATGTCATTCGCATTCGTTCGAAGAGTATTCAAACTGGCGTTGGTTGTGTTGAACTTGTTCAAAATAGTGTTTTTGTCCTCTTGCTTGAGACCAATCGAGTTAATATACTCGGTGAGCGATTTTCGCTCTTCGGCACGAGCGTTAATGTTACGCTTATTTTTCATCTTCCTGGCTTCATTTCGAAGTGCATTCACGTTTGCATTGACGGACGTAATCTTTGCCATGATATAGTTCTTGTCCTCATTCGTAGCGCCGATGTAATTGAGATATTCCTTCATTTGTGTCTTGATAGTGTTAAGCTTTTCGGTCTTTCTATTTTCAATCAATTGAATCGCCTTTTGTTCGATATTCCGAGCACCGTTATTGAATTGACGCATGAGGTCAGCTCTGTTTTGATTCGTGAGATTCATCTTATTGATGATATTCTTAACCTTTTGACGTTCCATGTTGAGCTTTCGTTTATTCGACGCATCGCGGATGTTGTTTGCCGACTTCATGAGAGTGTTCAAATTTCCGGCATCGTCATTAAAGTTCTTGAGAAGCATCGCTTTTTCATCGTTCTCGAGACTCAAACGGTTTATATGATTTTCAAGTGTTTTTCTATTCGCTGCACGACGTTCAACAACCTTCGAATTTGCGAGTTCACGCGCCTTGTTCATAGCCTTGTTCAGAGAGATCGCCCCCGTGTTGAAATCTGCAAGAATTTGTGACGCGTTAATATTCATACTAGCCACGTATTCACGAAGCTTAGCCTTGTTCGATTCAAACTTCTCACCTCTACGTTGGTTCGATAGAGTCTTCGCGTTCGTCTTAGCCTTGTTCAAATTCAATGTGTTACCAAAGTTTTGAATAATTTTAGCCTTGTTTGGTTCTGCCAATTCGAGTGTGTTCAAGTAGTCGACGAGTTCCGCGCGGTTCTTATTTTGTTGATCCTTGATTCTCGAGTTAATGAGATTCGTAATCTTGCGTTTGATTGTGTTGACATTTGATTCACCCGCATTGAGCTCTTTGAGGAATGCATTTTTATTGTTCGTGGACAAGTTCATACTATTCATATAAGATTTGAGTCCATTTCGAGTCATGACTCGATTTTGTTCATTTTTAACTTTCACGAGTTCTTGAATTTCGGATTGAAGCGCTTCGACGTTCGCCAACCCTTTATTGAACTTGTTCAAAATAGAATTCTTTTGCGTTTGGTTTAACTTTGTAGAATTCAAAACATTCGTGAGTTTCGTGCGGTTGACCGCCTTTTTAGAATTTCGAATGGCTGTGGCTTCACTCTTCAACGTGTTAAGATTTGAACCATTCGCGTTAAACTTGGAAAGAATGGTTTGGCGTTCTTGGTTCGTGAGACCGAGTGATGTTATGTGACCATTGAGGTTTTGGCGATTGAGCGTTCGCTTTTCATTCTTTGACGCCTGACTTCTCGCGTTGATGTTTGCCTTGAGTGCCGCGACGTTCGTATTTGTGGTGACACGGTTCACGAACGATCGCTTTTCATCATTCGTGAGACTCTTGTTTGCCATGTAGGCATTGATCTCAGATTTGATTTTCTCGATGCGTGCATTCTTTTGTTGTTGATCCATTTGTCGAGCCTTATTTTGAATCGATGCGACGGTGGCACCATTATTTAATTCCTTAATCAATGCATTCTTTGTCGTTTGATTCAAAGATGTATTCTTGTTCAAGAAGCTGACGAGTGATTGTTTATTCTTAATCTTGATGTTTGTTTCCTTGGCACGAATAATTTTATTGGCTTCGTTCTTGATACCATTGAGCGTCAATTCATTGGAATCGTATCGACGCATGAGATTATTCTTTTCGTTGCTCGCCAAGTTTACAGTATTCAAGAACTCTGCGACTTGCAACTTCATCACCGCTTTCTTTTGATTTTTGCGCGCGACGATCAACTTATTTGCAGCTGATCTGAGATCATTCAAATTTGTAATCGATCCGTCATTGATGAGCATCTTTTTATTCTCATTACTGAGTTCATTCACAGTGTTGAGATAATTTTGAAACTTCGCAGCGCGATTCACATTAGAAATATTATTTGCAACGTTAGGGACGTTGTTGGCCTTTGGGACGTTAGGAACGTTAGGGACGTTTGGCACGTTGTTGGCCTTTGGCACGTTTGGCACGTTGTTGGCCTTTGGCACGTTGTTGGCCTTTGGCACGTTGTTGGCCTTTGGCACGTTTCGAGCTTCTTCTGCCATGCGTCGAACAGAATTCACGGTGTTCGTCGCCAACATATTCTTAAGTTCGGTCTTCCTCGCGTTAGGTAGGTTCAAACCGTTAATGAATTTCACGAGTTCATCTTCATTTCCCTTTTGAACACGTGCACGGGTAATCACATTCTCATATTTGACATTCTTTTTATTCAGATTTGTCAAAAAATTAGTCTCTCGTCGAAGACCGAGACTCTTAATCTCTTCGATGGCGTTGGTTTTAGAGATACCTTTATTGATGTTTTGGGTGGGTGGAACGTATGCATTCGGTAATTGTGGACCCTGGATAACACTGGTATTCTTATACATACCGAGACCGTACTTACCCGTAGTGAATACGTACCCAGACTTATTTGGTATCATTTTCTTCGAAGGAATGAAATTCTTATTCGCTTTCACCTTGGCGACTTCCAAGAATGTTGGTTTAGTCGTGTTTAATGAAGGTCTGATTTGTTTTGGAAAAGATACAGAAGTTGAGGCTTCGCGTTGGCGTGGTGCAGACGGAGCAGACGGAGCCGACGGAGCAGACGGAGCCGAAATATTAACGGAACTCGGAAAGGAAACCCGCGTCGACGCATTAGGTTTACGATTGATATTGAATGCCGTGTTCACTCGGTTCACTCGGTTCACGTTCGCGCTCGTGTTCACTCGGTTCACTCGGT
>Ga0255769_10003187_pt1 | contig 16800 bp, 8 predicted proteins | sample 041ome_9_FD_179637 | JGI IMG/M metagenome (GOLD analysis project Ga0255769, IMG submission 179637) | Coastal salt marsh microbial communities from the Groves Creek Marsh, Skidaway Island, Georgia - 041413US metaG (version 2) | ecosystem: Environmental > Aquatic > Marine > Intertidal zone > Salt... | reverse complement strand
ACATATGCCGTTGGTATTAATAAGGACCTGATTCATAGTTGTAGTTAAAATGGTGTTTGCCGCGCTGTAGCTGCCCTGAGGTACGTTTACTATTAGAGCCGTACAACGGACACCAACTATTTCAGAAGATGGATTTCGTATAACCACATCCACATTTTTGTGTTTTGAAATGGTCGCAAAAAGTTCTGTGAAATCACCTCTCAGGCTGGGGCTGTCAATTCTTTGGCCGGCCTCATTAGGAATATTGACTTCCGCCGTTAGTACCGGCGTACTAGTCGATATTAGGGCAATGGGCTGATACCGCAGTTGAAAGGTAGTATGGACCGAGTTCGAAAATGGTTGTGCCAAAAGCACCACCGGGGTAAATAAGGAAATAATTAATCTCATAGTTGCTGCATTTGGATTTGTAGAGGTGCTTCAAACACTTTCAAGTCTAACTGATGTATCTCTCCATCTTCAAGGGTAATAGTAGAATCAGGAAACGAAAAATTAGGAGGCAATCCTTGCAGTTGTAGCTCGTATTCACCGGGAGAGATCCCGCTTATTCTGAAGTTGCCAGAGGCATCCACAGGACCATTATAAGTTGATGACCTACCAATTAAGGAAATTACAAGTCGATTATAATGCAGGAGCTCTCGCATTACGGGACCGTTAGAGTACTCCGTAAAAAGAGATCCTGTTACTCCACCGGTAGTGTAACATAAAATCTTTACTGAATTGTTTTTTTTATGGAGTGAGACTTTTTGTAAGTACCCATCATATGGAAATTGTGCAAAAGGCATACTTTCAGGATGAATTTCTAAATTGGCCTCTCCCGTTACCAAGCCATGGAATTCAAACCTACCATGCTGATCAGTCTGTAATAGTTCACCCTCACATTCAATTACAACATCGGAAAGTCCATTTCCTTCATGATCTTCAATGACCCCATGTAATTTTCTACTATAGTTTTTTTGCCATAAAGCACCGCGCATAAAAAGCTGCATTGTGCCTTGCTGGTTGAAAATTAGGCTTACGGAATGTGAATCAAAGTTTCTGGTGAGGCTTCCTCTTGCGATAGGACGAAGTGCGTAATTTGAATAACTAGCTTGTGCACTTAGTGAATAGTCTCCCATTGTGGCGCCTAAAGCTGACCGTATGGTCCAAAGCTCTCCTATACCCTGAACACTTAATGCAAAATTACTCTTCATACATCGAAAGGAGTAATGAGCGTTCCATCCATTCGAAAATCCTGATTTTCCTATGGTTCGCTGATGGCTAAAACTTAGACCATGATTGCTTGACCTGTAGGTTGCCTGGAAAACGCCTCGGGCATTTACCCTCGAAGAATAAAATCCACGACTTGCTATTTGAAACTTACCAGTCCGTAGTTGAATTTGGCCGTTATGAATGGAGGAATTAAGGCCATTTTGATTGTAAAACACACTTTGGCTTGACCAATGTAATGAACCCATCTTATAAGAGTTTCCGATCAATAGGTGGCTCTGCTGTGCGGCCCTTGAGGTAAAGTATTCAGGCACATAAAGGAATCTACCGAAACAAGTGAATGTATTCCAGCGCTGTTCCCAAATAGCGTCTTGTAGGCGACCAATGGCTTCATAAGAAAATTGACCATCCTTTCTTACTGAATGTACATTTAGACGCGGCATTAGCTGTCCGTCTAGGAAAAGCCCGCCAGCCTTTACCGTTGATTCTGGTAAAGTCCATTCTTTGTGTGCGGTAAACCCTGAACCATAAAGGGATCCACCCCAACCAAAAAAATGGGTAACCAGGTAATTACTGCGCTGAGGCTTTAAAAGGGCAGAGGGTTGAAAATTTTCTTTACCCAGGGTCAATGAGTTTTTACCGTTTAGGTAACTCAAGGCTCCTTGAATATTACGGTCCCAGACAGTACAACGAAGTAACCAAGGGTCTTCCTTGATTAAAAAACGGGCATTGGAAAAGGATTGCGTATTCGCTAATTGTTGATGAAGATCATAACCTATACGAAAAGACTTCGTCCTTTGTTCAGACTGTGAGACGCTCGGGTAAAAACGTTTTCTAAGGAAAAAAGTATAGGTAGTGTCCCAGTCTGTAGCACGTGCATAAATAGAAATGAAACTATTTTGGTCTCTAGGGTAATTAGCCCGAAAAGACGCTCCAGGGTCGAGGATAATACCTTCAATTTCTAACGGTATATTTCCCGCGTTAATATGCAAGATTTCTGTCTTATCACGGAGCTCTATCAGTACAGTAGATTCTATGGCCGGACGACTTTCAACGATTATTACAGACGTACATTTTGCATAGAACCCTTCTGCGCTACTAAGGGTTAATGTTATTTCATGCCCTCCCATAGCAGCAAATGGGTGAACCATAAACAATAGTGTGGAAGACCCTGCTTTTGCGTTCTCCATGTTAGGCAAGCTGATAAAAGTAAAATCTTTGGTTGCTTCAATGCTTAGCTCTATAACCTGATTTTCAGGAAGATCGCCCCAATTAAATGATAGGTAGCCAATACTACCGGGCTTAACAGTGCTCTCATTTAGATCGAGCCGGACGGAATTGGTATCCGTATAACTGTATGCTTCCACTCGGAAAATCATCAATAGACCATATATCAGTGTTACTCTTCTCCCCATTGTACCGTTTTTGTTACGCCAAATCTTTCTCCTAGATCCGTTTCGCTGACTACAACCATTTGATAATTACCTGCTGGAATTTTCGGAGTTGGGAATTGTAGGGTTCTACATTGGTTTGGAATAAATCCATGGGCTTTTATTGAAGGCTCAGAATACACCACTTGACCGGTATTGTCGATGAGCTTGGCATACGAGCGAACTATTCGGTCAACATCTCCAGTATTTTGAAAGCGCAATGCCCAAAAGGGTTGGTTCTTCTGAAACTCTAATCGCTGGGCGTGAAAGGCCATTACTCCTGGGATGATGGGGTTACGATAAAGAAAATTAATAGCATACCTTACGCGGACTTTTATGCCTCGGAGGGTATCTTCTTCAGGCACACTGTTTACCAACACACAGGCTCTGGCACTTGCCCCTGTAAATTGCTCGGGACTTTCAATAAGAACTTTAATCAAAGCTTCCTCTCCTGGCAGTAGTGAGATTTGTTCGCGTTCAAGACTAAGCCATGTTGCACAGCTTTCTTTTAGGGTTCCCGCTTCGAGGTATTGGTAGCCGCTATCACATTTCGAGGCGACATCACTGATCACAAAGTGACAATTCATTGTTTCATTCCCTACATTTTTTATAGATACAGGAATCCATTCACTGCCACCAGGTGCAAACTCAAACCTATGAGTGAGTCCGCTTTGAACGATGATTTGTGCCGATAGGGACCAGCTTAAAAGCAGGTTGATGCATAGATATACTTTCACAACCGATAGAGGTATTAATTAAGTGGGGACGCAGCGCGTCCCCTGAAAGAGTTATTCAGCAATGGTATAGGTTACAGTACCTAAATCTTGGGCACCATTATCTGCGTCGAGTAACGCATAATTATCTATGTGCGCGGTATAAAAAAGTTGGTAGCCATTTCCAGCACCGTTGCCCGTGTAGGAGGTGCCTATATTTTCGATTAAAACTTGATCCGTGGAGGTTAGTTTTACAGATGGGCCACCCGCAGTTATATCAAAATTAGGAGTGACACTTCCTAAGATACCGTGTACGGTAGGATCCAGTGTGCTTGCAGGAGTTCCGTCCGCAAGAAGGGAGAGCGACATACCCTCATTCATATCAGTAATTCGCACGGATATAGTGCCATCGGCCAATCCACTATTACTTAGCATTAGGCTGTAATTCAAATGTGTGCTTTGGTTTTTGTTCGATCCCAACACAAAAGGTGATCCAGCCTCTGTAGGGTCATCTGCAGAAAAGTTGAACACAAGTTCATCATTTACTACATCGACCAAAGCATGCGCATCAATAATGACACCTATGGCTTGCGTTTCAATACTTGAATCTTGTGCATTCGCTGTGAATGCCATGTTTGCGGCTGCTGCCACCATCCATAATTTTTTCATTTTAATTGGATTTAGGATTAATAATTGATTCCTAATCAACTTACCTGCGCCAATACGTTTCATCCAAGAGTTGTGAAAAACTCAACGTAATTAACATTTATACCGATTGCGGAGAAGGAAAAAAACAGGCGTGTGTTTCCCAAGGAACTGGCTTTTCAATGGCTATGTAAAGCCGAAATTCTTAAGAATTCAATCTAGAGTCTCAAATGCGACACACCTGTTTCAAAAGTTTGCTTAAATTGTATATACCTAAAAAACACTCTTATGTCAACTTCTATTATTGAAGTAATCCAATCATTAGTTGATTCGATTACATCATTAAATTTGACCCCTGCCTACCTATTAATTATTGGTGCCCTTATCGGTTACTTTCGACACCAGCACGAGGGCAAAAAAGTTCCAGGCTCATTGAGCATTCCAAAAGATTTATTGAAGTCTACGGAGTTTAACAAACTCTGGACACTTCTCTATGTCTTGTTGTTGCCTTTGTCGTGGGCTGTAAATGTGGTTGCACATGCAGTTTACGCATTGATGTGGCTTGTCGATATCATCGGATCAGTGGTCCGTTGGTCCGCTGACAAGTTGTATTGGCTTTGGAACCAAATCGTACTCGGCCTCGGTGGATTCTCATTCTACATGGCCTGGCACTATTTGGTCAAGTGGCCTTACGAGCTCTTTAGAAAGATGCTCTCTACCTTTGTTGCATCCTTTAACTGGGGAGCTTACAAAAGCTCGTATCGCACTGTCGCAATTGCGTCATTGGTCGGAGTTTCAGGATTTTTAGTGGACGATCTAGTGGGAATTGATGAAATCGCATTCAGCAACATTACCATTGTGCTCGGTGCTATCATGCTCTTAAATGCTGTAGGTGAACACATGGCAGAAGCCATGGGCGTGAAGCCTAGGGGAATGCGTCCAACGTATGCTGTTTTAATCGTAACGGCCATCATCGTTTATGTGGTTGAGCGATTAGCACAAGACCATTTATTGCTCAACGATGCTGCTGGTATTTTGGGTGGTGTAGTTCTCGGAGTTTCTGTAGCCACTTGGATTTACGGGATTTTGATTGCGGCTGCTTTGGTCCAATTCCTTTCCTTGCTCGTTCCCGCGTATTTAGCTTCTGAAGGTCCGTTTAATTGGCTTGAAGCATTGCGTACATCTTTTGCCTCTAGATGGTTAAAGAGCATTGGCTCTATCGCCCTTTTTGTGCTTGCATACAACACATTAGGATTGTGGGTATACGATAATGTCCAGCAGGTAGCCGCTGAGCCTTACGATGAATACCGTACAGCGGTTGCAGATAGGATAAGTGATAATGAAGAAGCAATGGCGAAAGCAACTGCGTCATTATCGGAGGTCGTTTCATCTGATGATCCTTCTGCGGAAGAATTAGATGACGCCTATGCAGCTGTACGTAGTATAGAGGCGGGTAACGCCTTCTGGAGTGCTGTGCCCACGCAGCTTCGAGATGTGGTTTATATGGACGTTAATCAGCCATTTACCACGGAAGAAGCGGATGTTATAGCCGCAGCGCAGGCATTGGCAAATTTTGACTCTGCAGCGGCCCAACGTATTCGTAACTATGATATGGATATTGAAATGGCAATGAATAACCTCGCTAATGCGAAAGCTGAACGTAATAGAATATCTCCGGATGGTATTACTGCTAGTGAAGACGGTGCCATTATAGAAGGGCAGTACATGCGTTTTGGTATGCAAATCCCTGCAGATGCAGACAATATTAGATGGAGAATTACCAACGAAAAAGGCGACACAATTCGTAGATCTAGAGGCGAAACATTGCGTCACCAATTTGCGGAAGGCTATTACGAGGTTCACGCTGTTCCTGAGAACGGCTGTGGTCGTGGAGACTGGGTATCTATTGATGTTGAGGTCAATGAATCTCCCAAATCACCCCTGACTTTAGGGAAAATTAGCGGTCGCATCGAGGTTTGTGCAGGTGATGAATATACCTACACAGTTTCAGGGGGTATGGACTCTTACAAATGGGATGCTCCAAGCGGTGCCTCTGTAGACGATAACGGCAATAAGGCAACCATCAGATGGGGTACTACTTCAGGCGATGTTAGTGTATACGGTAAGAAGGACGGCAAGAGATCGAACACTTCCGTACTTTATGTAACCGTGGGCGCTGCTCCGGGAGAGATCTTGAGAGACGAAGGAAGTGCGGGTAACATTGCACTAATCGAGGATAAGATTACCCAAGACAACTTTGTCGTTCTTGCAGAACAAGCGGATCGCATGGTTAAATCGGCTCAGGCACAGTTGGACGGCATTGAGAGAGATAAAGCGGCATACGAAGTCTATGCAGCTAGTGAATCGCGTAAGCTCAACGCACAATTGGTTGATTTACAAAAACGTCGTTCGTCAAATATTCTTCAAATGATCATGAATCTATTGGGCAAAGCTTTGTTCTTGTTCGTTGCATGTTTGTTGTTGGCGGTTGCGCTGAATTTCGTGGTTGTTTGGGTATCTAAATACTTTGGTTCATTATACAACTACAACCAGGATGGCCCAACATATTTCCGCAGTTCATTGGAGGAATACCAAAGCAATTACGATGGTTTTCCTTACTTAGGTCTTTTTGTATTAGTGGTAGCTATTTTGTTGGGTGGATACCTCGGAGTTGAGCTCACACAGTCACTTTCTGATACTCTTCAAGAAGGCGACTTCCCTATGCTAATGGACGTTATTGACGGTTAACCTAGACCATCATGAGTTAATATTGAACCCAACTTCCCGCAAGGGGGGTTGGGTTTTTTGATTCTTTATCCAACTGAAGATCAAGTGCAATAAAAAAACCCCACCTCTCAAGTGGGGCGTTTTCAATAAAATACGGCTCTTACAACTGCGTAGCTAAGACGTAGATGGATAAGATCGAGGTGACTTGAGACATCAAGGTTCCTGAAAAATCTTGCCAGTCAAAGTTGCTCTTTTTCTTTGCTTGCTCTTCTTTTTTCTTTTCAGATTTCTTGCCGACCACTACCATAGATCCAGGCTTCACTTTTGGATAACGATAGGTCGGGCGGTACCATTTGAAATCTTTTACCGTTCCATTCGCATAGACTACATTGACATCTGTGCGTTTTGCTTCCTCGCCAAAACCACCTACCATATTCTTCACGTACCACCTAGCGCTTTTTCCAGCAACATAAGCCACAAAGACGCTTTCTCTGTCGTAATCACCTTTGTACTGACCGTATTCTGCGGCTTCCGTGTTGGCTAATAAGATTTCCACCGTCATGTCTTCAGTAGGAATGTAAATTTGGTCGCCAGCAAGCATTTCTATGTTTTCATAACTGGTGCTAATTCCTAGAATTTTATCGATAGAAATGAATACTCTACCTTTTCCTTCACGCTCAAAAGTAGCAGCCTCAGGGAATGCATCTTTGGTCAAACCGCCCGCTTTAAGAATGACGTCTTTGACGGTTTCACCATCTTTAATGGCATAGCGGCCTGGATACATCACTTCACCCGATATGCTGATGAATTGTTGGAATTCAAAGCCATTTTTCTTGCGAACCACTAAGGCATCAAAAGGCTCAAATTTGAATGCGCCATCAGTGCTTAAATTCAAAGGCACTTCGACAAGCTGGCCTGTTTCTTCACCGGAGAAGTTCATGCGATAAACGACGAGCTGGGAAGAATCTGCCGCAAACGTCAAACCTCCGGCAAGTTCCACAACTTCCGATAACGTAATGGAAGCGTCGTAGGGCATTTCAAGCGGAATTTTAACCTCGCCACTCACGGAGATCATGGCGCCATCAAAGAATGTCTTTTCTGAAAGAATACGCAGTTCGTCCCCGTCCATGAACTTAAAGGAGGTATCGTCTAATACTACAGGCAACACCTCTGTTTTGCCATTAGGGTAAGTGCGGAATACATAGGCGGCATCGCGTTTTGCCTCTTGAGTTAATCCATTACTTAGGTCAACCAATGCGGGAATGGTCAACGCTTCGTCTACCGTATAGCTTGCCGGATTGCGTACTTCTCCAGTTACTTTTACCGTCGCGCGGTCTACGTAGTTGCGCTTGTCTAGGATCTGGATGACGTCTTCAGCCATCAAGGGAACATCTGCACCGCCATTGAGCACTTCTTCTAAAGAGAAGGACTGTAAGGCAGTCGTACCGTCCGAACGAAGGCGCGTCAAATACCCCACATCCATGCGCGTCTCTTCACGCAAGCCTACTTTCTCCAACAACACTTTTAGAGAGGGATAATCGCGGATACCATAAACCCCAGGATAGTCCACAAGGCCTTTCAACTCCACATAATCTTTTTTATCAGAGGTCTGCGTTGCTACAATCACCTTGTCGCCGTCCTCAAAAGTCAAAGAGGCCAGCTCAGCACCGCTGTATTCCTTCACAAAAGACCCTTCTGCATTTTTGCGGACCAATTGGATTTCGTCTTCCAACGCATCGCTCAAATACCCACCAGCGTAGGTCAATAGGTCGCCAAAGGTTTCCTTGTCTTTCATTTCAAAGACGCCCACCTGCTTCACAGAACCTTTCACCTCCACGAGGTCACCAATAAATGGTACATACAAGATGTCATTGTTCTGGAGGTAATAGTCTTTCTGCTTTTTAGGATTGAAGAGGTATTCATACACATCCAACTCTTTGACCTTTCCTCCATTGATCACTTGGATGTTACGAACAGTCCCTAGTTTGGAAGGACCGCCGGCTGCGATTAATGCATTGAATGCGGTGTTATAGGCACTCAGTGTATAGGAACCTGGCTTTGCAACAGCGCCAGTTATTTGAATGGTCAACGTACGCGCTGTCGTAAGTGTCAACGCAAACTGACCACTTTGGAACTGGTAGAAATTGCGCAACCTGCGCTCCACAATCTTGCGCGCCTGTCCTAGGCTTACACCTTTAAGGTAGATTTTAGGAAGATTCCCAGGTTCAATAAAACCGTCCGGCTTGATAGTAAACTGAAGATCGGCTTGTGATTTACCGAAGATGCTTACGGTCACCACATCACCGGGACCTAAAATATAGGAGTCGTTAGGGATGTAGTCTTTACTCACTTCAAATGTGCCTATTGAGCCGTCGCGGAAGATGTGCTTACCAAAAACTAAATTCTCGTCTGAGCTATCTGCGAGCGCAACCTCAGCTTTACTTTCTTCAATCTCTTCAACGTTTACACGCTGATTGACAGATTTGGTTGTATCTAAAATTTCATCAACAGGATTTTCCGCAACCGGCGCATTTTCCATAGCGGCCTCGGCTTTCATCTTTGCAATCTCTTCTTCAACGATGGGTTGGATGCGAGGGATGTCGCTCATGCTCAATGCTGCAGTATTTATGCCGCGCGCCTCCAGCCTATTTTCGAGTTCTTCAGGGTCAACGTTTTGACGCTGCGCCTCGGCAAAAGCCATACGGCGCGCTTCTTGTTGTGTAGGCTGTGCTACAGCTAAAACAGGCACAAGCGCTAATATCCAGAGTAGATTTCTCAATTTCATGAGGTTTTATCTTGGTTTTTTGACTCCTCAAAGGTACAAGAATCCCAACAAGCCTATTGTATTTTAATTATTTGGTGCAGATTTCTCTCTTTTGCTTCCTATGTGCCTATTTAACTACCTTGCAAGTTCAAACCAACATCCCAACAGATGGAGCAAAAGATGCCACAAGAAAATAATTCACCCATGCAGGGTTCGTCAAGCATTGCTGACGATGAAATTACCCTTAAGGACATTATCCTGAAGATACAGGAGTGGTTCTCCATTGTGTGGCCAAAGAAGAACGTCATCATAGTGGTCTCCCTAACTATAGGGCTGTCGGCTGCGTTGTACACAAAATTCATAGCAAAACCCACGTATACAGCCTCTTACCAGTTGTTTTTTGAAGAGGATGGCGGCGGACTTTCCAGCGCTATGCGCCTTGCTTCGAGCTTTGGTTTTTCCATGGGGGCAAATGGTGGGTCATCTAGTGCGACCGTTCAGCAATATTTGACTTCTAGGGATAATATTGCCAAGGCAATGATGTCAAAACTAGATTCAGGATTATTGGTCGATCGCTATTATGAACAGTTGCTGCTAGACGATGCAGATTTTGCGGATGAATACCGTTCCAAATTCAATAAAAACCAGCGTTTTACAGATTCTATCTTCACAGAAATCTTTGTAGCCCTGAATGAGGAGAACATGGTTAATGCTTCTTTGGATGAAGAAAGCGGTATAGTTTCATTCAACGTCGTATCAGAAAATGAATCGTTCGCTTTTGATTTAGCAAATGAACTCATTGCTAATACTGAAGAGAAGTTTATTTCATGGAAACGCACTAAAAGTCAAGATGCGGTAGATGCTTTCCAAGGAAAAGTAGATTCTTTGGAATTGGCCATAGATGCTACTCTAAGGAGGTTGGGAGAATACGAAGATCAAAATAACTCCCTAGTGAGTTCCGTTGATAAGATGAAACGCATGCGACTTACCATAGATATGGAAGCGCTTAAGGTGGCGTACGGGGAGTATATCAAAGGCCTAGAAATGTCTAAGGCAGAGCTGATGAATCTAGAACCGCCGTTCAAATATTTTGACGACCCGACCTATCCTTTGAAAAAGGACGAAGGCTCTGCAGCAAAAGCCGGCATATTCGGATCTGTCATCGCAGGCTTCCTGTTGATACTTTTCTTCATCGGGAGGGTAGAAGCGAAAAATATCATGGCCGATTAAGACCATGGCATCCCCAGACCTTCCTTGGTATGTCTTGTACACCAAGCCTAGAAATGAAAAAAAAGTAGCAGAGCGACTTCAGCAGGCCGGTTACACGGTCTATTGCCCTTTACAAAAAGTCTCTCGTAAATGGAGTGATCGCACCAAGGTGGTGGAAGAGCCACTTTTCAGATCCTACATCTTCATTCAAATTGAAGATGCCCGTAGAGACGAGGTGTTTTCTTTTCCAGGAACGGTGCGTTACCTATTTTGGTTGCGACGTCCTGCTCAGGTTCGCCAAACAGAAATTAACACAATTCAAAAGTGGTTGGGAGAATACGATCATGAACTCCTTTCCATTGAAGATTTTCAGTTAGGTCAAAAAGTCAAAATCACCTCCGGTCAGTTTATGGATGAGGAAGGAGTGCTCTTTGATACCGGTCGAAATTATGCAATTGTTCAGCTACAAACCATGGGAATACAAGTCCGTCTTGATTTAAAGAGAAATCCTTTGGAGCGAATCTAGTTCACGGTAGTAGTTTCCCAATCAAATGTAGTGGATCCGGATCCAGACGTTTTGCCCAAGTTCCAACCTGAGGTTGCCGTTCCTGCTGGCCAAGTGATTCCGTTTCCAAAGGTAGCAGTGGTATACGGCTTTATGGAAACAGTACCGGAGGTAAGTACTTTTGTGGAGAATCCACTTTTCCAGTCTCCTACGGTAATTTGATCACCAAGCAGAACAACATTGGCGGTAGAGCTTGTTACATCACTGCCGGCTAGAGCGCCAAACCTACTTCCATAGTCTGTGATTTTCACGCCGTTCACCCCACCATCTAGTGTTATGGTTCCTGATGAAGATAAGAAGTCTGTATTTTGACAGAATATGCCCCAATTTGATCCGGTTCCCGTACCATTGATTTCGATGGTTCCACCGCCATCGGCAATGATTTGTTTTTGAACAGGGAAATTAAATACGACGCCATAATCCGACGCTGCTGAACTGGTGCCGGAGATAGAAATAGCCGTTCCCGTTGTTGCGGATGATTTTATCGACCAAGGCGTCGAAGCGCTCATCACGAGGCTGGCGAAGTTAATACCATACCAGTTGGCGCTTTGTCCATTGATGGTTACTGATCCAGAGCCAGCATCGATATCGATGAGTCCATTTTGGTTTAATCCATGGCCCGTGGTTGCGGTTGTGCTCGTGCATTTGCCTTGAATTAAAATGTTGCCACCGCTAGTTGTCATGGTGGTGGTGCTGGAAGCTTGGGTGCCGAGCTCTATCCCGTGTGTACTGCTGCTGGTAGCGAACCCGTTGGGCAGACCGTCGGAATCAGTATCTGTGCCACCGGCAAGGTAGATGTTGCCGCCACTGGTGGTGAAGGAAGTATTGTCACCAGCGCTGATAGAACCTGAGCCGTCGTTGTCGTAGTCCGACCAAAGCACTAGATTTCCGCCGGTGGAGGTAAGCGTTTTGCTCGCACTTAAGGAGATATTAGCGCTTGCCAATGCATTTAGATCACCAGAGAGTGAAATATCACCGGTTAGATTGATATTGTTACCATAAATGTTGAGATCGCCAGCAATATTTTGGTCGCCAATACTAATTTCAGAAGGTGTAGAGTTCACATTGTTTCCCACCGTAAGTCCGCTAACAGTTGAGGCTATAGTGAGGTCGTTCAAAGATGCGCCTGCGGTGAATGTGCTGCCTGATTTCTCTTTGATTGTCAAGCTGCCTGAGGTGTTAAAGCTAGCTAGAAATTGATCGTCTAGATCTGAGGTGATTACAGTAATATCTGAGGTCGATGAGGTAATATTTGAACCAGATTTACTCCCAAAAGTGATGAAACAACTGTTGTTTTCTTTGTCAATTGGGCTGTTGTTGGTATTCACTAAAATGGGACCTGAGACCGCAAGAAATTGAATGTCTGTGCTAATTGTTGTAGAAAAACCTGGCCGTATACCGTAAGCGCTAGAAGGCGCAGATGTTATTAATTCTATACCCCCCGTACCTGTATTTTCCATTATGAAGGTGCCGCCTGTAACCAAGGCATGGCTTGAAGCATTAGAGGCGTCGATCGATAATGAAATGGCATCAGAAGAACTATTTGACGAACGAAGTGCAAAATTCCCGGGTATAGCAGAGTGATGATGCCCTACTGAAACACCTCTGTAGCCACTTCCATTGGTTAAGACATTGAAGTCAATTTCTCCTCCTCCAGCATCTATATCTATTACGCCAATACTCACTAATCCATAAGTACCGCTGGATTGACCTGAGCCAGCCAAATAAATTGATCCTCCGGAAGTAGAAATTGTTGAACTCTCAAAGTATACTGCGGGCTCGACATCACTGTTATTGCTAGAAGGAGTTATTGATGTTCCACCAACAGCATATCCATCACCTACTGTTAGGCCGTTCCATGTGGCATTAGAGGACCCGCCACCGATCCAAAGGTGACCGCCATTGGTGGTAATTGCAGAATTGGGATAGAAAATCACCGAACCATAAGAAACTTGTCCGTCATTATTGGAGCGGAATACCACAGACCCTCCGTTTGTGCTAATATCTACATTGCTATTGATATCGATATCTTCTTTTGAGCTAAAGGTCATTGTATTAGAAGCACCTGTAGCGATATCTGCATTAATAATTATACTGGATCCAAGAATGGTAATATCTTCAGTAGCGGCGTAGGAGATTATATCTGAAGCATTAATATTTACTGCCGAGGTGCTGCTTGATAATATTTGAGTACCGGCTTTAATCCAGTCTGACCCTTCAACGCCACCACCCGAAGAAACTATAGTTACTCGACCGGCATTGCTTCCGTCTATAACGCTAATGGTTGCTGTAGCGGTATTGGCGTCTTTGGTATAGCTTATCGTTGAAGTGCCTGCAGAAACACCAGTGACCAAACCGTTTTGATCTATAGTTGCTACACCCGTATTGCTTGAGCTCCATACCCCACCAACAGCGCCGTTGGTTAACTGAGCAGTTGTAGAAATTAATACATTGGTTTGACCTGATATTGGAGGTATGAAACCGGACGTCCAATTTGAAACAGAACTGTTCAACGATGCATTCATCCAAATAGCGTCATTTCCATTACCGGTAAGGTCAGGCAGTGATGTTTCGCTGGTGTTTGACGCTCCTCTGATACCCTGGTTAAATCGATAGTAAGCCACTAGGTTTGTGCTGTTCGGATCAACTTGAGAATTCATGTTGTTTTGAATTTCGGAAGCTGTTCGAGCTTCATTCCAAATTCTTAATTCGTCAATACGGCCGTCATAAGGGTTAAGTGTAGAGGTCGTACGGTAGGCCCCAATTGTATTTATTTCTGAGCCTGAAGAAGAATAATCGAAATTGACACTTCCGTTAGTTGTTGCAGGATCAATAGTCATTGGCTCCCCGTCCAAATAAAGAGTTACACCAACTCCGTACTCAAAAACACCTGCTACATGAATCCATTGACCTAGAGGCAAATCTTCGGTAGACTTTACGTAATAATAACTAGAAGAACCGTTACCAAGATGTAGCATCAATTTGCCCCCCCGATATCTAAGAGAATAGTGAACAGAGGCGGCGGCCGTGCTATTTATATTTTTAGTAAAAATCTCTCCATTTTGATTAACGTCGATATAAAGCCAGCTTTCAATAGTCATGTCTCCTGAAACGCTAGATAACGTAACATCCGTGACATTTGCATAATCATTAGACCCGTCTAGATTGAAGCTGTTTTGTTCACTTACCGTGAGTGCGTAGGTTGTTTCGGCTCCACAGAGCGAATAAGTGATGGTTGTTGATCCTGCAGCAACGCCGGTTACTAAACCGTTTTGATCAATTGTTGCTACGGACGTGTTGGCGCTGGACCACGCACCCCCTGTTATGATATGATTCAGTTGTAATGTTCCGCCTACCAAGAAATCAGCTCCGCCTGTAATATCCGGAAAATACCCGTTGGTAAAATTGGACGTACTTCCATTCATTGCAAGATTGACCAAAGTTCCATCGTTAGAGCCAGCTCCGTCCTTTACTGCGGTATTCCCGGCATTACTGCCTTCCTCAATCCCTTGATCAAAAGTGTAATACGCAATCAGGCCAGTCTCATTTCCAGAAATGGAGCTTTGATAATTATTTGCGATTTCTGTAGCCGTTCTTTCGTCATTCCAAATTCGAGCCTCATCAACGTACCCCGCAAAAAATTCGTTTGAAAAGCTTGCTAATTCTGGTGCGCCGATTCGAAATGGAATTCCGGTTACACTTGTATTTAATCCTGCATTTATTGTTCCCGCTAATGTGCCATTAACATAAAATTTAGTCGAACTAACACTCATCACAGTAGCGATGTGGTACCACAATCCAGGCTCAAAATCGTACGAAATGGAAGTAAAGGAGTAGCCATCATACAGTCCAATGACATCAGAGCTTGTATTCATGTGTATGCTGTAGCGGGCCCCTGAAGAATTTGTTGCATTGCGTTGTGAGAATATTGCCTTGTTATCGTTTGATGCATTTGGCTTGAACCAGCCTTCAAGAGTCATAGTGGTCAAATCTAATTGCCCTGTATTGATGACCTCCATATAATCATTTATTCCGTCAAGGTGCACTGCGTTGGCCAAACCATTTACTAGCGCAATGTTTTCGGTAGTATTGTGGCTCGTGATGGAAAGATTAGAACTGGCTTCAGTACTAATTGATGAGGTGGCTCTCACCCAAAGGGTGGTAGAAGATACGTTGCCAAGATTTAGGTTTAGCGAGAGACTGCTTTGATATGTTCCGCTTTGGCTGGTCGCTATTTCATAACCGCTAGGAGCGGTTACTGTAATGTTGTCCTCGAGATCTGTACCACTAATCGTGAAGGATTGCGCACCTGATACGCCATTGCCGCAATGGCTGAAATTCAGAATGGATTGAGAAGCAACTATCGAAGGATTGGCAGTATAGTAGGGTAGAGTTGATAGGGAATAACGACTTCTATATGTATTGTAAAACCCTGCAATTTCTGCATCAGTTAATGCCCGGTCGAATATGGCAAGTACTCCAATGCTTCCATCGAAGAAGTCGTCATTTGACCAGTTACTTTCTCCGATGTAGTTGCTTGTTCTTGTAACATTCGAGGGCAGAACGGAAGAAGTTACTGAGTTGGTTGATAGATGATTAAATATTGCTGCATTCGTACCATCTAATTTTGCAGCGTAAAATCCCCAGCTGTTGTTGGCAATCCCGTTACTCAAGGATATGGAGATTGAATTACTTTGGTTTACACCATTATAGATTTCAAAATTTATGTTGTTAGAAGTACCAGATCGAGCCAAGAGAATGTTATTGCTGTTCACTCCGGTTCCAAAGTCTATGATTCGTTCCCACGACGATACACCGTTGAAATTAGCAAAACAAAGGACGGTAATACCGTTTGTGAAGTTGGCAAATCCCGATGGGGCGGTTGCGTATTGATTTGTTCCATTAAAGGTGACCACGCCACCGTTGTTAGAAGATATTGTGGGGGTGTTGTAAAAAGTAAGGTTGTTTGAGGAACCGCTTAAGTCTGACCAAGTAGTTGTCGTTGCAGTTGCGCCATCAGTTAGTAAAATAGCGCCAGTTTGTCCTTGAGCAAATAAGCTAGCAATTAAACTAAAAACAGACAGTAGTCTTTTCATCTTCATTATTACTTCGAATTAAGCCTAGTTCACGGTAGTAGTTTCCCAATCAAATGTAGTGGATCCTGATCCAGACGTTTTGCCCAAGTTCCAACCTGAGGTTGCGGTTCCTGCTGGCCAAGTGATTCCGTTTCCAAAGGTAGCAGTGGTATACGGCTTTATGGAAACAGTACCGGAGGTAAGTACTTTTGTGGAGAATCCACTTTTCCAGTCTCCTACGGTAATTTGATCACCAAGCAGAACAACATTGGCGGTAGAGCTTGTTACATCACTGCCGGCTAGAGCGCCAAACCTACTTCCATAGTCTGTGATTTTCACGCCGTTCACCCCACCATCTAGTGTTATGGTTCCTGATGAAGATAAGAAGTCTGTATTTTGACAGAATATGCCCCAATTTGATCCGGTTCCCGTACCATTGATTTCGATGGTTCCACCGCCATCGGCA
>Ga0255769_10003186_pt1 | contig 16801 bp, 17 predicted proteins | sample 041ome_9_FD_179637 | JGI IMG/M metagenome (GOLD analysis project Ga0255769, IMG submission 179637) | Coastal salt marsh microbial communities from the Groves Creek Marsh, Skidaway Island, Georgia - 041413US metaG (version 2) | ecosystem: Environmental > Aquatic > Marine > Intertidal zone > Salt... | reverse complement strand
AAATGCGTTCAACAAATAATGGAACAAATAGAAGTGGTGGCGAAGGATTTACCTACATGGCATTTGCCGAAGAACCTTTAGTGGGAGATAACCCAGCGACTGCGAGGTAAAAATTATGGCAATAATAAAAGTTAAATTTGATAGAGCAGTAGAAGGAGCTAGTAACATAGTTGATACTGGTACTGAAGGTACTAGAGTTGCTACAGGTAGTACAGCACAAAGAGGTACTACAGCAGGTCAATTAAGATATAATACTACATCAAATAGATTTGAAGGAAAAAATGCTACTGGTGTCACAGAAATATTTGCTTCACCATCAATAAGTTCAGTTGATGATGTAGAAGTAGATAGTCAAGCAGGTGGTAATCAAACATTTGTTATTACTGGTGCAAATTTTGCTTCTGGTGATGAAGTTTCATTTGTTGGAAATGATGGAACAACTGTTACTGCAAGTTCAACTACTGTAGATAGTGCAACTCAAATTACAGCAGTTATAGCTAAATCATCTTTTGATAACACAAAAGAACCTTATGATATTAAAATAACAAGTTCTAATAATACTATTGGTATATTAAGTAATATAATTAATGTAGATAATCCTGTTTCTTGGACTACTGCTTCTGGTAATTTAGGTACAATAAATCATGATGTTAATGCAACACATTTTACATTAGTAGCAACTGACCCAGATGGTGATACCATAACATATTCTGAAGTTGGAAATAATTTATCGGCTTCTGGTCTTTCATTAAATAGTTCAACTGGTGAAATTTCTGGTGACCCAACAGACCAATCTGTAGGTGGTTCAACAACTTATTCTTTTACAGTTAGAGCAACAGCAAATGGAAAAACTGCTGATAGAGATTTTAATATTATAGTTCAAAATCCACCTGAATATATACAAGCTACAGGTGGAACAATATCTTATGATGGCGATTACAAAATTCACACAATGCCTTATGATACAGGTGACCGAGTTGATGTCACAACTAATTTTGTTGTTTCAGAGGTAGGAACAAATCCAACTTATGGTGATAAAATTTGGTATTTAATTGTAGGTGGCGGTGGTTCTGCTGATGGCGGATTTAAAGGTTCTAACTCAACTGCATTTGGATTAACTGCTTATGGTGGTGGTGCAGGTTCTAAAAATGGTGGTTCAGAAGGTGATGGCGGTTCTGGCGGTGGTGGTAGAGGAGATAGTTCTATTACAGCAGGTTCGGGAATACCAGGTCAAGGAAATAATGGTGGTAATGGTTATGACCCAAGCCCAGAAACAGGTGGCGGTGGCGGTGGAGCAGGAAGTTCTGGCGGTACTGGTGGCAGTCAAGGTGGTGCAGGTGGTACAGGTTTACAAAATTCTATAACAGGAACAGCTATATACTACGCAGGTGGTGGTGCAGGTGGTTCTGGTTACACTAATACAAGTGTTTCTGGTGGTGCAGGTGGCGGTGGTAATGGTGCAGGTGGTTATGGTGGCGGTAATTATCAATCTTCAAACACACAAGGTACAGATGGACTTGGCGGTGGTGGCGGTGCAGGTGTTTTTGGTGGAGGTGGCGGTGCAGGTGGCTTACTTACCAATGGTGCAACTGCTACTTATAATTTTACAATTACTGCTCAAACTTACCCATGTGTTGTTGGTGGTGGTTCTGGTACAGGTTCAACATCTGGCGGTGCAGGAACAATTATAATTAGATACAAATATCAATAATTTATATGAAAAGTGTAAATATTAATTGTAAATTATACATCAATAAAGTTAAGGATTTTAAAAAACATAAAGAAAAACTTTTAAAATTAATAGACGATATGCCACCAGTTATGGCAGAATTTGTTACTAAATCAGACTGGTTAGTACAAAAACAATTTGCAAGACCATATTTAGATTATTTTTATAGTGATGTTGCTCATAATGTAATGAATACTTTAGCAAAAAAATTTAAAGCAGTTAATTGGAATATTGGTAATGGTTGGTATCAACAATATAAAAAAGGCTCATACCATAAATGGCATAATCATACACAAACTAATTATACCAATGTGTTTTTTTTAGAATTACCAGACAATGATTACAAAACAATAATTAAAGATGGAAATGGAAAAATAATATCTTTTAAAGTTAAAGAAGGAGATTTAATAACTTTTCCTGCACATCTATTACATAAATCAAAACCTAATGGAGAAAAAAGAAAAACAATTATTTCGTTTAATTCAAACTTTTATTTTTAATAATGCCTAGAAAAAAGATTACATCAAAAAATTATGCTGAAGTATCAGCAGGATTAAAATTAATAACTAACAAATAAAATAACATATGGCTTATATAGGAAGAGGAATAGAAAATTTAGTCAACACACAGAAGCTAGATGCGATAACTCCATCTACAGCTACTGGTGCTGGTCCTTATAATTTAACTAAAGATAGTGCAGCTTTTGTTCCTGCAAGTGCAGAGCAAATGATTATATCTATCAATGGTGTAATTCAATATGGTAACTTTACAGTTAGTGGTTCTACTGTTACCTTTGATTCAGCTTTAACAGATTCAGATGTATGTGATTTCATATATCAAATGGGTACAGGTTTATTAACTACTCCAGTTGATGGTTCTGTTAGTACAGGTCAATTAGCAGACGGTGGAATTACTCCAATAAAATTCAGTACCTCTGGAATATCAGCAGGTAATGTAATAAAAGTAAATGATGCAGGTACAGCATGGGAATTAGGTGCTGCATCTTCAGCAGAAATTTACGGCTTTTCTAAAGATAGTAATGGTGACTTAATTGTTACTACTACTAACCAAGGACAAGACGACATATCAAGTGCAACTTATGCCACATTTGATGATGTTTTATTTAGTGCTTCAGGATTTACCTTTAGCATTGTAAATGGCGAACTAATAGCTACAATTTAACAAGGAGAAAATAAATGGCTACAATTAACTTAGGTTCTATTAAGTTCAAGTGGAAGGGAACTTATAATGGAGCAACAGCTTATACAGTTGACGATGTTGTGGAATACAATGGTTCGTCATACATTTGTATATTAGCAAGTACAGGTAACCTTCCAACCGATACTACTTACTTTGAACAAATGTCATCTGCTGGTACTAATGGTACTGATGGAACAGATTTAGGAACAACATTAACTACACAAGGTGATATTGTTTATAGAGATTCGTCTGGTCTTGCTAGACTTGGTGCTGGAACAAGTGGTCAAGTTTTACAAACTAATGGTACTGGTGCAAATCCTAGTTGGGGAACAGTATCAAGTGATATGGTAAAAGTAGCAGATGTAGATGGTGGTGATACTAATGCTTTAGCAATAGATAGTTGTTTTTCATCTACTTATGAAAATTATTTAATTTATGCAAATATTCATACTTCAGCAACTGCAGTAGCAAAAATTAGAATGCAAGATGCATCAAATACAGAACAAACTTCTTCAGTTTATTTTTATTCTCAGTATATGACACAGCAATATAATGGTGGTACTTCTGCTGGAGCAGCAGGTGCTTGGGCAGGTGATAATATTTCTGTGCAAGAAGTCATTGACCCTGCAACTGAGGGATATGCACAATACATTATTCATATGAGCAGACCATTTGTAAGTGGTAAATATACAGTAATGGATATTTCATATTTCGGTTATGATGGTTCTGGTTTTAGAAGAGTTGTAAATGGTTCAAGTTTTAGAAGTACAATATCTTGTGCAGGATTTAGATTTTATGCATCTACTGGAAATATTACAAGTAATTCAAATGTTAAAGTTTATGGACTTAAATAAGGAGTAATAATTATGTCAAACGAAAATAAAATATTTAGAGTATCGCCAGAAAATCCTAATGGAATTTTGGTTGATATGACAGCAGAAGAAATAGCACAAAGAGAAACTGATAAAGTAAATGCTTTAGCAGAACAACAAGCTATTGAAACAGCTAAACAAGCTAAAGAAACTGCTCAAGCTAATGGCAATCAAAAGCTATTAGACTTGGGATTAACACAAGCTGAAGCAACTGCATTAACTGGTTATACACCACCAGTAGCAGAGTAATTAATTTAGGATGGCTAAGGTTAAGTTTACACATTTTGTACCTCGACCTAAGCCACCTAAAAGACCTAGAGTTCATAAAAAAAGTTTAAACAAATCTGAAAAAAGAAGTTATAAAAAATACAATCGTCAAGGAAGATAATGGCAAGAAAATCAGCTACAGAAGTCAAGATAGATTTTTTAGTAAGAGAAGTCAAAGAATTAAAAGCTGAGACTAAATCTCTTCGTGCTGATATTAATAAAGGTAAAGGTGCTATCTGGATATTATTATTATTAGCAAGTGTAATTGGTAGTGCTTATAATTATTTTATTAAATAGGAATTAAATATGTTAACTAAAGTTAAAAGAGTTAGAAGAAAAAAGTTTGCTACTGGTGATGAAGCTAGAGCATTTGAAAATATACCTACAGCTTCACAACCACAACAGCAACAAATAGGTACAAGACAAGAGTTTGCTGATAAGTATGTTACTTCTCAAGTAGCACAACCAGAATTAGCAGCAACAGCTACACAGCAGTATACACCTCAAGCAGTACAACAAGATGAATTATTAGCTGGTACTACTATGGCTGCACCTACAGATGTTGCTCAAGCAACTATTACTGGTCAACAAATATCTGCTCCAACAGCAGGTGTATCTACACAAGTAGGAGCACCTTCACAATTACAAGCAGCACAAATGACTGCAGCTACAACTACTGCTCAACAAGCAGCAGCACAGGCAGGTACAGTTAGTCAAGCAGCACAAGTTGGTACAGTTACAGGTTCATTAACAGGACAAGCAGTAGGTGCTACAGCAGCTCCGACTAGCTCTGCAGTTGCTCAAGCTGCACAAGGACAATTATCTGCTGGAGCATTAGCACAAGTTGTACAAGGTACAGCAGCTACCGTTACAGCACAGACAGCTACATTACCTGCTGATATTCAAGCAGCAGTTGCAAGTAACCCTGCACAAATCACAGCTACAATTATGCAACAACCTCCTGCAGTTCAAGCAGCAGTTGCATCATTACCTACAGATGCTTTAGTATCTACACAGATTTCTAATTTATTAACTGGTATTGATACAGGACAAATCCCTACATGGGCTAGAGGTGCTGTTGAAAATGTAGAAAAAAATTTAGCAGCTAGAGGTTTAAGTAAATCTACAATAGGTAGAGATGCATTAGTCAATGCTATTATACAATCAGCATTACCTGTTGCACAATCAAATGCTACAGCTTTACAACAAAGAGCATCACAGAATTTATCTAACGAACAACAAGCTTCAGTATTATCTGCACAACAAAACTTTCAAACTCAGTTAGTTAATGCTGAGAATGATATGAAAGCTAAAATGTTAACTGGGCAATATGCTCAAGAGATAACTAAGCTTAATGCTATGAATGAGCAACAAGCTATTCTAGCTTCATCTAATCAACAACAACAAATAAGATTAGCTAACTTAGCAAATTTACAACAAGCTGGTTTAACAAATGCACAGTTAACACAGCAAATGTCTTTAGCAAATCTAAGTGCTAATCAACAAACTTCTTTAGCAAATGCACAAACAATAGCAGGGTTTGATGTTTTAAATTTAAACAACAGACAACAGACTGCTATCTCTAATTCTAATTTATTTAGAACATTTGAATTACAAAATTTAAATAATACTCAACAAGCAACTATGCAGAATGCTGTGCAACTGGCAACTATGGACATGGCTAATCTATCCAATGCTCAACAAAAAGCAGTATTAAATGCTCAAGCATTTTTACAAATGGATATGGCTAACTTAACTAATGCACAGCAGACTGAAGTATTAAATACACAGAACAGACAACAAGCTATGTTATCTGACCAAGCTGCTCAAAATGCAGCAGCACAGTTTAATGCTACAAGTGATAATCAAACACAACAGTTTGTTGAAAGTTTAGCAACAACAATCAATACACAGAATGCTGCACGAAATGATGCTATGACACAATACAATATTAGTGAAGCAAATAGAATTGAAGCTTTAAATCAAGGTAATAATTTAGAAGCACAAAGATTACAAGAAACTTTAAATACACAAATCAATCAGTTTAATGAACAACTTGATTACAATAGAAATCAATTTAATACACAGAATAGTTTAGCTATTGAACAATCAAATGTTGCATGGAGAAGACAATTAAATACTGCTAATACAGCAGGAGTTAATGCTGTTAACCAAGCTAATGCTATGAATGCATTTAATTTAAGTAATCAAGCTTTATCATTTATCTGGCAAGAAATGAGAGATGCTGCCAAGTGGGAATACGAATCAGCACAAAACTCTGAAGAAAGAAAAACTAATTTAGCTATTGCAGCATTAGGTAATGAGGCTGCATCAGACCAAGGTAGAGCTGATACATTAAAAACATTAGGTGGATTTGCTTTAGATATTTGGAAAACTAAGATTGAGAATAAGTAATTAGTAAACATTGACAAAAGTTAATAATACTGATATAATAGACGTAGTAAGATTATATAGGAATTTTCCTAAATATAATTATCTATCCGATAAGGATATAGCTAGAGCAATTATTCCTTCTCTAGCATTAAATCAATATAATATATTTAGGTATGAAAATACTGGTGTTGCTTATGCATTTACTAACTGGGCATTTTTAAATACTGAAACTGAAAAACGTTTTAAAGAAACAGGTATTTTAGAAATGTTAGATTGGAATAGTGGAAATATTTGTTGGCATATTGAAACAGTTAATACTGATAACAATAAACTAAAACAAATATATAAGTGGACAGCAGAAAGATTAAGTAATGATATTGGTGATGATGGTATCATACATTGGTTAAGAACAAATAAATCTGGTAAAGGTATAAAACATTTTAATCAAATGACAGTATCAACAGCTAAGAGAAAATTTAAATAAGGATAAATAACTATGGGAAGTATAACTAGAGTATTTAAAAAAGTAACAAGAGCAGTAACTAAACCTGTAAGTAAAGCTTTCAAAGGTGTTGCTAAAGGTATAATGAAAGTTGGTAAAGCAACTATGAGAGGTATTGCTAAGATAAATAAAAAATTAGGACCATTAGGTTCTATTGCTTTAGCAATTGCAATGCCATATGCTTTAGGAGGATTAAGTTCAGGAGTAACTGCATTACAAAAATCTCAATATACATTTTTAAAATCTATAGGAAATATTGGTAATCAAATTAGAACTGGTTATCAAGCTTTTAATACTGGTGTTTCAAAAACATTTAGTAGTATTACTAAATCTATTGCAAAAAGTTTTAATAGATTTGCACCTAAAAGTGTAAAAGATACTTTCTCAGGTATATCTCAAGGTGCTAAAAATTTATTTAACTCAGCTAAAAAAATTACAAAAAAATATTCTCCTATTAAAGGTAAACAAGGTACTGTACAAGTTTCAGATGGATTAGACCAAGTATATACTTTAACAAGTAAAGAAGCTGAAAAACAATTAGCAGCAGGTACTTTAGAAGCTTCTCAGTTAGGTCAACAAACTTTAGGAAGTCAAAGATGGTTTGTTCAAGGAAGTACTGAAGCTGATAAAATTATAACTGAAACTATTAATGATGCATATAAATCTACATATAATACATTTAGTCCTAATGCACAAACATATTTTAATGATTTAAAAAGAAGAGCAACTGATATTAATACTTATGTTAATGATGCAGAAATTGGTGGTGCTGTAGAAAATTCTATTGCTGCTAGTAAGTCTGCAACATCTGATGGTTTAAATGTTATTGATATTGATTTTGCTAAAACTAAAGATTATGTTGAAGTACCAAATGGTGGTTATAAATTTACTGGAGATAAAACATTTAGTCCAGAACCAGTTAAACAAGCTTCAAATGATTTAACTAAAGCTTTTAAAAAATCTGCAACAGGATTTTTAAAATCAAGTTTATTAAAACCTTCAGAGAAAATAGACCCTTACTATATTGCACCTACACAAGATATGACTATGCAAACTACTACTGCTGGTTATGGTGGTACAGATATAACTGGTACTGCTGGAGGAGACTTTATTACTAAAGTATATGGATTAGATGCTGCAAATAGAATTAAAAACTATTATAAAAATATGAATTTAATTTCTAGTTATTCAGATTTATAATGCCATTTAAATCTGATAAGCAAAGAAAATATTTATTTAAAAATAAACCTAAAGTTGCTAAACAGTTAGCAAAAAAACATAAAGGTAAAAAACATGGCAGTAAATAAATCAAACAATTATACTAAGCCTACATTAAGAAAAAGATTATTTAATCAAATTAAATCCTCAGCTACATATGGTACTAAGGCTGGACAATGGAGTGCAAGAAAAGCACAGTTGTTAGCTAAGAAGTATAAAGATGCTGGAGGAGGATATAAATAATGGCTTTATCTAAAGCACAACAAAGTTTAAAGAAGTGGGGTGAACAAAGATGGAGAACAAAATCAGGTAAACCTTCTTCTAAAACTGGTGAAAGATATTTACCAGAAAAAGCAATCAAAGCTTTAACAGCTTCTGAATATTCAAGAACATCTGCAGCTAAAAGAAAAGGTAAAGCAGCAGGTAAACAATTTGTAAAACAACCAAAAGGTATAGCAAACAAAGTAAGAAAGTATAGAACGTAATGGCTGAAAAGATACAACAAAATCAATTTGATGAAGTAGGTGTTAATCCTTTTAATGCTCCTATCCCTGGAGAATCTTTAACTGCATCTCCAGATAATCCTAAAGCATGGGAAAGACCACCTGAATATACAGATGAAGATGCAGCTATGAAAGCTGTATACTTAGAATTAACTAATATATCTACACTTAGAGAGTTAGTAAAAATTATTGACCAAGGTATTGCTTTAGATGAAATAGCACAAGTTATTTTATATAAAGGATATACTGAAGGTAAATTTTCACCTGACATGATGTTAATGTTAGCAGAGCCTACTATTTATTTATTAATTGCTATTGCTGATTATGCAGATATAAAAGATTATGTTTTATATGAAGGCGAAGAAGATGACCCTGATGGACAAATTCCTGATGATGATACAACTCCAATTAATATGGATGAAGAAGAAACAGTTGAAACTAAAATAACTGAACCTACTGAAGAAGTATTAGGAGAAGGATTATTATCAAGAGTTAAAAAAGAATTACCTTCTAAAATAAAAGAAGCAACAAAAGAAGTAGAGGAATAAGATGGGATTATTAACAGACTTAGGAAATGTTGTAACAGGTGCTATTGAAAGAGATAGAGAGTTAACTAACGCAGCATTAGAAGATAGAAAAGAACAATTAAAAGCTAACAGAGATGCTATTCTTTCAATGAAAGAGCAAAGATATAAATCTGAAATAGAAGCTTTTGATGAAGAGAATAAAAAATATAAAGCTATTAAAGCTGTTAATGACCAATTTGATGGACAAGAAATTACTCCAAGTCAATGGGGTCAAGCTTACCTTAAAGCTACAGATTCTACAACTTATAATAATTTAATTAAAACTTATGAAGGTGATACCGAAGGATTAAACAAAGCATTCTCTACTTATTATACACCGAAACTTACAGAGTTTACATTAAGTACTACTAGAGATGCTATAGATAATAAAACTCAAGAACAAATTCAAAAGATTAATACTGAATATGGTGATAAAATTAAAAATGCTAGAGGTGATAGTTTTTTAATTGCACAGTTATTAGGTGAAAAAAATAAAAAAATTAACACAGTAGAAAAAGAATCTACTGAAGATTCAAAAGGTATTGAAGTTGCAAAAGAAGTTAGTAATGAATCAATAGATAATAAACCAAACTTTACTGTAAAAGAAGAAGAGTTTGAGATTACTGTACCTAAAAGATGGATTGAAGATTCAGGTTTAATTCAACTTAGAAAAGAAGTTAAAAAAGATTTAGGTAATACTAAAAAAGAAGCAGCTAATACTACATTAGAAGTTTTAGAAAAATTAAATATTTCAGTACCTAAACAATATTTAACATATGAACAAGGTAGAACCGATGCTCCTGTTACTGGATTTAAAGGTAATGGTAAAAGATTAAATGACCAAATTGGACTATTAACTAATCAATCATTTAATTTTCAAAATGATTTATATTTATATATTAAATCAAATAAGAAAGCTAGTTCAGTACCAAATGTTTATAGTACTGCTGATAACAAAAATATAATTACAAGTAGAATAGATGAATATACTGGAACAAATTCTATTATGCAAAATAAGAAAACTATATTTGCAGATAGAGAAAATTTTATTAGTTTAGTTCCTTTTTCTGTTGTAGGTTTAGATGATGTATATAAATCATCAGATGGAAAAAATGCATATAGTTTTGCAAATGCAGATAAAAAAGCTGTTGGAGAAGCTTATTTTAAAGCTGTAAAAAATATAGTTAATAAAGCAGACCCTGAATTTAAATTATCTACTGAAGCTGATGCTATGAATAGTTTACAAGAAAGATTATTAAAGCTTAATGATGATAGTACGAATCCATTAGTTATTAAAGTTAAAACTGAAATGGAAAAAATTTTAAATATACAAACTGAAAAACCTGGTAAAGTTAGTGATACTAATATAAATAAAGGAAATGTTAATGCTGTTGTAGTAAATGGTCAAACAATACCATTAACAGAAAATAATAAAAAATATTTAGATAGTATAAACTTTGATTATGGTTCAGCAGAAAAAGTAATAGCACCACAGTCTACTGTAAAACAAGAAGGAGGTGATGGTAGTGTTGCTGAACAAACATTAGGAGTTAATCAAGATGTTATAAATAGAAGTAAAAAAATTGAACCATCTGAAATAGGAGATACTACATTTACAAATTTAGAATCAGTATTAAAAGTATTACCAAGACCAATGACTGGGCAAGAAATAAAAGATACCTATCAAATTGATTTTCCTATTAATGTAAAATCAAGATATAGTCCATTAAAATAAGAACTATGTATGGCAGAACAAATTCAAATAGACTTTTCAAAGTTAGAGGGTGTAACTCCTGTTGCACCTATTGAAGAAAAACAAACTACAATTCCTGTAGAACCAGAAACTAAAGAATCCGTTATAGACTTTTCAAAACTAGAAGGTGTTACTCCTGCAAAGGAAGAATCTATTATAGATTTTTCAAAACTAGAAGGTGTAACTCCTGTTGAATCTACTACAATAACTCCTACAAAAACACAAGAATATACTACAGCTCAAAAAATTAGATATGGTATAGATAAACAAAATACTTTTTTTGGAAATCTATATCGTGTTGCTAAAGCTGGTACTCAAGCTGCGTTTGACCCAGATAAAGATTTTGAAGATTATATAAAATATAATTTTAATAAAGAACAAAGAGATTTAAAACAACGATATGGTGACTTAGCTTCAGGTGCATATGATGATGATACAATTGTACAAGCAGCATCTATGGCTACTTTTTTAGTTGACCCATTTTATATTGCTGCTTATATGACACCTTGGGGAAGAGCAGCTTCAGCATCTTATAAAGGTATTGCAGCTATATCTGGTGTTACTGTTGGATTAGATACTATGTTAGAAAATTTAGCTACAACAGGTAAAATTAATCCTACTGAAGTTGGTATATCAGCAGCTAGTGCAGCAGCACTTGGACCATTAACTGTTAAAGCATTTAGAGGTATAACACAACTATTACCTAATGCTAAAGCACAAGATATACAAAAAATTATTGGTGTAATTGAAGGACAAAAAGCTAAACAATTAGGAATAACAAATGCTGAGTTTAAAAAACTACAAGCTATTGCAGGAGATAAAGATGTATTAGAAATAAATAAACAATTAAATCTTGCTAATAAAAATTTTATTAAACCTATTGCTAGAGAAACTAAATTATTTAATTTAAAAGAAAAGAAACTTCAAACACAAATTGAAAGTTTAACTACTAAGTTAAAAAATTTTAAAGATGTTAAATTTTTTAATACTGTTAAAGAACAAACAACAAATAATTTAGAAAAATTATTAAAGAAAAAAACAAAAACATTAGCAGATGAAACTAAAATATTTAATCAAAAACAAAAAATACTTTGGAACGACATATCTAAAAATTCAAAACAGGTTACAGATTTATTAGCTAAAAGAGATTATTTATATTTAAAGAAAATAAAAGAACAGCAAAGTTTAACAAGAAATGTAGCTGAAGCTGTTATATCTGCATCTGTTAGACCTGCATTAGGAGCAGGTACTGGTTATGCATTTGGTAGATTATGGGGTGGAGAAGATGCAAATTTAAATAATTGGATGATGGTTGGAGCTAGTCTTGGTGGATTAAATAAATTAATTCAAAGAAGTGGAACAGTATTTGCTACAGGTGAAAAAAATTTATTAGAAAGTATTATATATAATAATGCAACTAGACATATATTTCAAAAAGCTAGAGAGTTAACTGCAACAACAACACTTACTAAATTAAAAGCATTTGGTGGTGGTGCAGAAAAAATAGGTACAAAATTATTTCAAGAAATAGATTCACCTTTAAGTAAATTTTCTTCAGCAGCAATATCTGATAATTTAAAACAACAATATTCATTAAAGATAAGTAATATAATAAAAGGTACTACTGCTGAACAACAAGATGCAGCTATAAGAATTGTAAGAGGTTCTAAAGAAAAAGCTACACCACAAATAAAAGAATTAGCAAATAAGATAGAAGATTTTTTAAAACAATTTAAAGATGAATATAATAATGTTGGTATAGGATTAAGAAAAGATATACAAAAAAATGGGAAAACTGTTAATGTTAGAATAGATGATATTAAAGATTATTTTCCTAGAGTATGGAATTGGGATGTTGTAAAACAAGACCCAGATAAATTTAAAAAAATTATAAGTGGTATTTTTAAAACACAAGGACATAAAGACCCTCAAGCTAAAGCTGAATCTTTTTATTCTACATTAGAAACTTCAAATGAAAAAGGTTTCTATGATAAAAAAGCTATAACAGAATTAGTAAATAATTTAATAGGTAAATCTAAAGATACATTTAATAAACCTATTATTAGGGGATTACCTTTAAGTGACCACATAACTCAAGATAGGGTTTTATCTGGTCCTTATACTCAAGTAGAAAAAATATTAGAAAAGAATGGATATTTAGTTAATGATGTTCAAGCAGTATTAAATAAATTAGTTACAACATCATCTGACTCAATTGCTTTTGCAAAAAACTTTGGAGCAAAAGGAGAATTATTAGCTCCATACTTAACTGAAATTGTAGAAAAATATGCAGGTAATCCTAATGCAACAGCTTATGCATCTCATGAGATAGGATTAGTAATGAAAAATATAGATGCTTTTCTTGGTAGATATGGTGAAGTTAGAAAAGGTATTGTTAGAACAGGCACAGGAATATTATCTACTATATCTAATTTAAATATGTTGGATAGAGTTACTATTGCATCACTTGGGGATTTAGTACAGCCATTTCAAAACTCTACAAATTTTAGAAGTTGGATACAAGGATTAGCAAGAACAACAATTAGAGAAAAGAAACAGTTTGGTCTTGCAGAAAAAATGGGATTTGCTCAAAGTAAAGAGGCTGAACAATCTTTATTTAAAACTCTTACTCCTTTAGATGATGCTACAAATGCAGCTAAAGTAATGGGAAGTTCAGGATTAACTAGAAAGACAAATGAATTAGGTTTTAAACTTATGGGTCTTCAATGGTTAACTGGATTTGCTAGAAGATATGCATATAATACTGGAGCAGTTGATGCTTTTACAAGTGCTAAAAAATTAGCTACTTATGTTGGTAGAGGTAATAGTTTAAATAGTTCTAAAGGAATAAGATTAGTTAATGATGTTTCTAAGTATGGTATCAATACTAGTAATGCTTTAAGATTAGGTAAGTTTAAAAACTTTGATGATGCTATTTCGAAAAAATTTGGAAGAGAATTATTAAATGAGGCAGGTATACTTGCTTCAAATAGAGATGCATTAATACCTCAAGTATCAAACAGATTATTATTTACTCAATCAAGAGACCCACTTATTAGATTGTTAGGACAGTTTATGTCATGGACATTAGCTAAATCTGCACAAACAAATAAAATATTACAAAGAGTAGAAAATGGTGATGTTAAACAATTAGTTAAATTATTAGCAGGATTACCTGTATATGGTGGTATACAATCATTAAGAGAAATTGCTAAGTATGGAGAAATTCAAACTGATTTAGAAACACAAACTGACAAATGGTATTCAGAAGCTTTAAGATTATCAGGTATGTCTGGTACTGCTCCAGAATTATTTGTTGGTAGATTAAGTGGACCAGGTGCAAGAGAACCTTGGTTTTTATTCGCACCATTTTTTAGTATACTAACTGATGCAGGAGATGTTGCTAAACAAACATATAAAGGTAATACTGATAAAGCAACTCAAATATTTTTGGAAAGAATTGCTCCACTTCCTACATGGAGAAAATGGATTGGTAAATTATTTCCTGATTATGATATTGCTACTACTGTTCCAAAATCTAGATTAGATGAATTTAGAGAAAATTTTAATATAGGAGGAGCAGTTGGAAAAGGAATAGCAAAAGCTATTAGTAAATCTACATCTAAAGCTGCATCAAAAACAACAGCTAAAGGTGCAGCAGAAAGTATAATAAAAAATACAGATGAAGTTTTAGATAAAAATATATCTAAATCATTATTAGATGAAGTTAATCCAGGAGATACTGCAATTACTAGTACATTAGGTACATATAAAAAAGTAGATAATTTATTAACAGATTTAAATAAAAATACTGTTCATGATTTTGGTGCTGGAATTGGAATTGGTACTAGAATGTTTAAGAATAAAAATGTTACAAGTCATGAACCATTTGTTCCAATTGAAAAAATATTAAAATCTAAAATAAATTTTCAAGGAGAATTATTTAAAGGTAGAATACCAGATTATAAAAAATTTGATGATGTATTAGTTAAAGAAGGTATTGGTTCTAAAGATGCTGTTGTTAATTTAAATGTATTAAATGTAATAGGAAATAAAAAAGAAAGAGCTAATGTTGTTAAACAAATAGCACAATTAATTAAAGATGATGGTGTTGCTGTTATAACAACAAGAGGAGATGAGGTTGCTAAAGCTGCTAAAACTTCTAAGAATGCAGTTAAATTTGAGGATGGTTGGATATTTGGAGACAAAAAGAAAACATTTCAAAAAGGATTTAGTCAAAAAGAATTAGAAAAATATATTAAAGATATATTAGGTGATAATTTTACAGTAAAAAAATTACCTAATAAATATAAAGTATCATCATCTGGTGTTATTATTACAAAGAATAAACCTAAATTTGCAGAGGGTGATGAAGTAATTGTACCACCTAAGAAACCATACAATAGTATAACAGCTTATGTTAAAAGAATAAGAAGCTATGTTAAAGCAGGTACAATTAAAAAAGATTATGCTGAAGATTTAATTAAACAGAAATTAAAAGAAGAAGGAAAAACTATGGCTGATATTGACACCAGTAAGTTTGTTAAAGGTGGTGAAGATATAGGCGAAAAAGTACCCTATACCAAGGGTGACTAGTAGTTGACAGGAAACAAAATTCCTACTATAATATAGGAACAGTAATGCCCATTAGGGATTACTAAAATTAATCGCTTAACAAAAGGATATAATATGACTATATTAAACTTCGACCCATTTAAAAATTATTCTATCGGATTTGATAGAATGTTTAATAGTTTAAATGAGGTATCTAGAATAAACACTTCTAACTTTCCTCCATACAATATAAGAAAAATTGGTGGATGTGATACAGATTGGCAAATAGAAATCGCATTAGCTGGTTTCTCTAAATCTGATATTGACATTGAGGTGCAAGATAGTATACTTACCATTACAGCTAAGAAAGATGATAAGTTAAAAGATGATTTAATTCATCAAGGTATTGCATCAAGAAATGTAGTTAGAAAATTTACTTTGTCTGAATACATTAAAGTAGATTCGGCTGATTTCAAAGATGGTGTTCTTACTATAAAAGTATATGAAGAATTACCTGAAGAGAAAAAAGCTAAAACAATAAAAATAAAATAACCTCCATAAATCTAGGGAGTGTAATGCTCCCTAGATATTAAGTATGACACCAAGAAGTAAAACAGATATGATTGTTATTCATTGTTCAGCAACACCTGCTGATATGGATATTGGAGTAGAAAAAATTAAACATTGGCATGTTGTAGAAAATGGATGGGATGACATAGGCTATCACTATGTTATTAAAAGAGATGGTACTTTAGAAGTCGGTAGAGAAGAACATAGAACAGGCTCTCATGCTAGAGCAGTTAATGGTACATCAATAGGAATTTGTATGATAGGTGGTTCTAATAAGGAGGGTGATTGGGAAAATAATTTTTTACCTGAGCAGTTTGATACGTTAAAACAAATATTAGAAACACTAAAAGATAAATACGATATTAAAAAAATTATAGGACACTACGAAGTAGATGATAAAAAGAAATGTCCTTCATTTAATGTAAAGGAGTGGTTAGACAACAATGGGATTTCCAATACTTAGTGCTTTTAACTTAGCTGTTAAAGCAGGTACACATATATTTAAACAAAGACAGCAAACCAAAATGCTAATGGCAGATGCTCAAATGAATCATGCTGCTAAGATGGCTAAGGGTGAGGCTGAATATGCAGGTAAATTATTAGAGGCTAGACAATCGGACTGGAAAGACGAATTTGTTTTATTAATTCTCTCAGCTCCTATTGTAATTTTAGC
>Ga0255769_10003171_pt1 | contig 16846 bp, 15 predicted proteins | sample 041ome_9_FD_179637 | JGI IMG/M metagenome (GOLD analysis project Ga0255769, IMG submission 179637) | Coastal salt marsh microbial communities from the Groves Creek Marsh, Skidaway Island, Georgia - 041413US metaG (version 2) | ecosystem: Environmental > Aquatic > Marine > Intertidal zone > Salt... | reverse complement strand
AGATTTGCAAGTCATCGAGAATGAAATAAAAATCATTTTCAAAAAGTCTTCCTTTTCATTTTTATTGGCAGATGTGGTCTATCCGTTGGACGGGCTGACATTAAGATCTTTGAAGAGTTCAGAATCTAAGAATTTCAATTTTATTGATCTTGACAATAATGGAATAACCATTAATTCTGAAGGTTTGGAGCAGAAGGTTTTGAATGATCACATAGTAAGGAAAACTTTTTGGTTCGGAACGGATGCCTTGGGAAGAGATGTTTTAAGCAGATTGATGGCTGGTAGTGCCATTTCTCTGAGTGTAGGTTTTTTCTCAGTGTGTGTTTCCATTCTTATAGGTTTAGTGGTTGGGTTATTGGCAGGGTATTACGGAGGCTGGGTTGATCGTATTTTGAATTGGAATATGAACTTGTTTTGGTCTGTTCCAGCAATTTTGCTTGTAGTTTCGGTTACCATTGCTTTGGGCACAGGCACTCAAGCTTTGATCGTGGGTATTGCTCTTGTTTTGTGGGTTGAAATGGCACAAGTTGTTAGAAATATAGTGCAATCTATTCGTTTGAAGGACTTTGTTCTTGCCTTGCGGCTCATGGGTCTTTCTCATCTAACCATATTATTTCGACACATCTTACCTAATCTGATAGGCCCTATCGCAGTATTGGCTTCAACAAGTTTTGCTGAAGCGATTATGCTTGAGGCTGGATTGAGCTTTCTTGGCATTGGCATCCAACCCCCTCAGCCGTCATGGGGCAATATGATAAGGGATTCTTATGGATACATTATTTCTGGTGACAGTGCATTCTTGGCCATAATTCCCTCAGTATCGTTGATCGTCTTGATTCTTTCGTTTGTTTTTGTGAGTGACGGATTAAAACAAATGAATGATTTGGTGTATAATCAATCGCAGCGAGGAACTGTATAGCCTAAAGTGCAAAGAGGCCTAATACAAAAATGGCTGATGCAGTTAAGAACATCACTAACGTATATGGAAGAATATCGCGGGCACCTAATTGCGTAATGCCCAAAAGAGGCAAGGCCCAAAACGGTTGAAGCATATTGGTGACTTCATCGCCATAGGCCAAAGCAAGAATACCTTTATTGAGAGGTATGCCAAGCTCTAAAGAACTTTGAATAATAATAGGACCTTGTATCGCCCATTGTCCTCCACCACTTGGGACAAAGATGTTCACAATACCTGCACTGATAAATGTAATTATGGGGAATGAAGATTCGGAAGAGTGTTCAATCAGAAATGAAGAGAAGGCTTCGATCAACCCACTGCTTTTCATCAATGCAAGTATTCCAAAATATAAAGGAAATTGAATTAGAATACCCGCAGCACCAACCACTGCACGCTCAATGGAAGCCACAAATGCTGATATACTTTCGTGAGAAAGTAAGCAAAGACTCAATAAAAGAAAGTTAATGTTGTTTGGGGTGAAGAAAGAGAGTGCACTGTCTAGGCTCAATAGTAAATAGACACAATACGCAAACAACATCATTCCTGTGATACGAGAAAAGAGCATACTGCGATCCAGTTTTTCTGTGCCAATGATTTGCAATGAATCACTTGTATGAGGAAGATCAACAGAAATCGAAGGCACTTGACCTTCGCTGAATCTACCTACTGCAAAAAGTACGGCAGGCACAAGAACGATTAGTCCAATAGAGATGATAATGTTCATGGGCGAAAAAACTGTATCTCCTAAAGAAATCATAGTTGGAAGCATGGAGGCATATTCCGAACCCATGAGCGACTGGATGTGCCCATTTTCTGCCACTTTAATTAAGGATGATCCCGAAATACCACCATGCCAAATGAGTAGGGCGGAATAACCGGCTGCCCCAATCAATCCATAATTGATTTTCCGATGTTCTGCTTGGGCTTTTTCACCCACTTTTCGAGCCAAGATGGCACCAAAAATCAGTCCTAACCCCCAATTGAATAAACCCACTACCATTGACGCAATTGAAATCAAAGCTGCTGAGCGAGCGCTTGTGGTGCAAGGGATTACGAGGCGATCGATGATTTTTGAAACAATGGGTGATAATGCAAGCGCATGGCCAAGGACCAGGATCAGCATCATTTGCATAGCAAATACCATTAGGCTGGGTTCCCACAAACCAACGGCCCATTTTTCTATTATTTCAGAGGACGCAAGCTGGTTGTAATTTCCGAAAGCATAAACAATGATCAGAGTGACAACAGTGAGCAATAACGCTATGGTGTAAGGAGAGGGGAGAATTCTTCTTACAACATTGATATACGTTTCAAAGAAACGTCTACTCATTTAAAATGGCAGATCATCGGGTTCGGTGCCATCGCTTGTCGGCTCATCTGGAAATCCCGCCTCTGAGAAAGGATCTCTGCTAGAAGAAGATTCATTTGAATGACCGCTGCCAGCGCTTACAGAATTTAAAGGCTCAAGTCTCCAAGCTTGAAGGTTTACAAAGTATTTTCCATTGTATTCATTGCCCCTCACATTGAAATGCACCTTAATTTGATCTCCTGACTTATAAGGTGCTATTAAATCAACCCTGTCTTTTATCAACTCAAATTTTACATCCTGAGGATATTGCTCTTTGGTTGTGATGACAAATTCTCTTTTTTGAAATCCTGAACTGAAGGTTTGGGGTTCAAGAATTAATTTAATACTTCCTTCGATATCCATAATCTAGTCGTTAAATGATAATAAGGTTTTCCAGGCCTCGCTCACCTTTCCTTCCTTTAAATATTGTTTTGCTTTTTCGTGTAGAGTTCGTTCAAGCGCAATCGCATCATCTTCGAATTCAACAAAAATGTCGGCCAATTCAATCAGCTTAAAATCATTGACTTCGGTTTCGTTTGGTATCGATTCTACATTTCCTAATTGTCCTAAATTGTTCCCCGTAAGGACGTGACTATTTCGAATGTCCGTGGGGATTTGATCAACACCGATGCCCATGTTTTGGAGGGGTTTTGCTACTTCGAATAGTGCGTCTCCGTGTGCTCGCACATAAAAATTACCACCCATTCTGCCTACGAGGTCAATTTTGGTTTGATCAATTCTACCATCGCTATCCAACACATTTTCATCAACGTGTATAAGCACTACTTCACAAATGATCAAATTTCCGGCACCTCCTTCATTTCCGAGTTCCACTACCTCCTTAACGATGCATTCAAATTGAACGGGTGATTCCTTGACCCTGAAAGGTTTTACCCTTTCAGATTTTATTGGAGTGAATCCAGCTTTTATGAATTCATTCGTTCCTTTAGGGTATTCTGTGCTAGCTAGAGACATTTGTTCAACCATATCATGCGTAACCACATTGATCACAACCTCTCCCAATTCCTTAACATTTTCATAAGTATGCTTGGTCGTGTTGTCACGTCCTCTTCTGGAAGGAGAAAATATGGCAATGGGAGGATTCGCGCTAAAAACATTGAAAAAGCTAAATGGGCTAAGGTTCGGGTTTCCTTCTTTATCCAAGGTGCTTGCAAAAGCTATGGGGCGAGGCCCAATGGCGCCTAATAGATAGCCGTGCAGCTGAGGTACAGAAGTGTTTTTTGGGTCTACAATCATTTGACTCAATTGAGCCACAAAAGTAACTTTCATCTTCAATATGTATTTCGTCTAAAATGATGGATTGAACAATGAATAATTATATCTTTGCGCTCCTTTTTAATAAAGGTGTTCTTTTACAATGCGGGTGTGGCGAAATTGGTAGACGCGCTAGACTTAGGATCTAGTGCCGCAAGGTGTGGGGGTTCGAGTCCCTTCACCCGCACTTATTAATTATTGGCGGGCATTCCTCCATAATGACGATTAGAATAGATAAAAGACCGCGTTAAGAACGGTCTTTTTTTTTGCCATGATTTTTTAAAATAAGACAATGAATATTACGCAAGAGAATATTGACGAATTAAACGCGAAGGTGATAATTGAAATAGAGCCTTCTGATTATGAGAATTCTGTAAAATCAATTCTTGATGGTCACAGAAAGAAAATGACGCTTCAAGGTTTTAGGCCTGGTAAGGTGCCATTTGGCGTTGCAAAGAAAATGTATGGCAAATCCGTGCTCGCAGAAGAGTTGAATAGAATACTTTCTGAAAAACTCAATTCTCATATCAAAGACAATGAGTTGAATATCATTGGTCAGCCGCTCCCAGAAGACATCGAAGAGCTTGAATTGGACTTTAACAAAACCTTTGAGTTCAAGTATCAATTGGGTATCGCTCCATCATTTGAAGTGGATCTTTCCATGAAAGATAAATTCAACAGCTATAAAATTGTTGTAGATGATGAATTGGTAGATAAGTATGTGAAAGACTTCCAAAAAAGATATGGAAAGTCAACAGAGGTTGAAAAGGTTGGCCCTGAAGACCTTATTTACGGAACGATTCATGAATTGGGAAAAGATGGCAAACGCAAAGAAGGCGGTCATCACAACCATACTACAATCGCAATCGATTATCTGGACAACAAAGACGCAAAAAAGAAACTTATTGGATTGGAAAAAGGGGTAACAACGAAAATTGAACCTGCAAAATTGGCTAAAGGTGATGTTGATTTATCACAAATGCTCGGAGTACCGGTTTCTGAATTAGAGAGTGTTGCGAAGGAGTATGAATTGACCATCGATTCTATAAGTAATATAGAGTTACATGAATTAAATACAGAGCTTTTTGATAAGGTTGTAGGTCAAGGAAGTGCTAAAACTGTTGAGGAGTTTAGAACAAAAATCTCTCAAGATTTAGAAAACTATTTGAAAGGTGATAGCGAGAAAAAGCTGAGGAGAGATATTCATGACAAACTGCTTGAACGTCAAAAATTGACGTTGCCCGATGAATTCATTAAGCGATGGTTGTTAGAGCAAGGAGCTCAAAACCCAGAGAAGCCAATTACGCAAGAAGACATAGATCGAGAATATTCTGACTATAGCAGAATGCTTAAGATTCAATTGATTGATTCTCAAATTGCTAAGCAAAACGATATTAAAATTGAGTTTACTGATATTCAAGATCGAGTGAAATCCAACATAAAGGCTCAATTTGCGAGCTTCGGACAGGGCGAAGTAGAGGATAGTATGCTCGATCAGTTTGCTCAGAACTTCTTGCAGAAGGAGGAAGAAGTAAGAAAAGTATACGATCAATTGATGGATGAGCGCATCTCGGAATACTATAAGAATACTGTTAAGCTTCAGGAAAAAGAGGTGACCTTTGATGAATTCGTTAAATTAGCCTCTACTAAAGCAGGTAAAGGGAAATTTATGGATCAGGTTTCAAACCTATTAAAATTCTAAAATGACAGATAGAAAAGAATTTAGAAATTATGCTGTAAACCATTTGGGTATGAATGGTTTGGCGATAGATGATTACGTAAAGGCTACGAGTAGACCTGAGTCTATGACACGCACAGTGATTGAAGAGCGTCCGATGCCCTTTAGAGAAGTTGACGTGTTTTCTCGTTTGATGATGGATCGAATTATTTTCTTGGGCTTGCCTATTGATGATTTCATCGCCAACATTATTCAAGCACAATTGCTCTTTTTAGAGTCGGCTGATTCTGGAAAAGACATTCAAATTTACATCAATAGTCCTGGAGGATCCGTGTATGCTGGATTAGGTATCTACGATACTATGCAGTATATCGGCTGTGATGTGTCTACCATTTGCACTGGAATGGCCGCCTCTATGGGTGCTGTTATATTATGTGCTGGGGAGAAAGGCAAAAGAACTGCACTGAAGCACTCTCGTGTGATGATTCACCAACCTATGGGAGGTGTTGGGGGACAAGCTTCAGATATTGAGATCACTGCCAACGAGATCAAAAAGTTGAAAGACGAATTATACAACATCATTGCTGAACATTCAGGCCAGACCATTGAAAAGGTTTGGGAAGATAGCGATCGTGATTTCTGGATGACTTCAGAGGAAGCGAGAAATTATGGGATGATTGATGAAGTTTTGGTAAGAAAAAAGTAGGTCATGGCTAAGAGCACAGAAGAACAAATAAAATGCAGTTTTTGTGGTCGTGATAAGCGGGAAACCGCTGTTATGATTGCAGGAATTACAGGTCATATTTGTGATCGATGTATTCAGCAAGCTTCTCGCATTGTAGATGAAGAAATGAGTACGAGGCTAAGGGATTCAGTGCTTGGAAATGTCAACCTATTAAAGCCAGCAGATATAAGCGCTCACTTGGATGAGTTTGTGATAGGTCAAAATGAGGCTAAAAGAAATTTGGCTGTTGCAGTTTACAACCATTACAAGCGCATTTCCCAAAAAGAAGAGGGTGAAGATGATGTAACCATCGAGAAGAGTAATATGATTCTTGTGGGTCAGACAGGTACAGGTAAAACGCTGCTGGCAAAAACAATCGCTAAAATTCTTAATGTTCCTTTCTGTATAGCTGATGCTACAGTGCTTACTGAAGCTGGTTATGTGGGTGAGGATGTTGAAAGCATCCTAAGCCGATTGCTTCAAGCTGCTGAATACAATGTAGAGGCCGCTGAAAGAGGCATTGTTTTTATCGATGAAATTGATAAAATCAGCAGAAAAAGTGACAATCCTTCCATCACTAGAGACGTGAGTGGAGAAGGTGTACAGCAAGGTCTTTTGAAATTATTAGAAGGATCAGTGGTAGGTGTTCCGCCACAAGGAGGAAGAAAGCATCCGGAGCAAAAGTTGGTTCAAGTCAACACGAAGAACATCCTCTTTATATGTGGAGGTGCATTTGACGGGATTGATCGGTTAATTTCTCGCAGATTGAATACTTCTGCCATTGGATACCGAAGTAAAACAGGGGATGATGAAGTAGAAAAGGAGAATCTTTTGCAGTATGTGTCTCCTTCCGATTTGCGCGACTATGGACTGATTCCAGAGTTGATCGGTCGATTGCCTTTGATAGGCTTCCTAAATCCACTTGACCCTCCTGCATTGCGAAGAATTCTGACCGAGCCTAAAAACGCTTTGATTAAGCAATACATCCGTTTATTTGAAATGGAGGATATCAAGTTGAGTATAGATAAAGAGGTGCTCGACTTTATTGTAGAAAAAGCAATGGAATACAAATTAGGCGCACGAGGCCTTAGGTCTATATGTGAAGCCATCATGATGGACGCCATGTATGAGATGCCATCGATGGAGGAAAAGCCGGAAGAATTTAAAGTGACACTAGATTACGCTAAGTCTCGATTTGATTCCAGCACGTTTAGAAAGCTTCGGGCTGCATAATTGGAATTTCAACCTCCAGGTAAGTGTTGTTTCTTCTGGAAATTAGAATGTTATCGCACTCGGTGATTACACCATAATTCAGCGTTCTGTCAATAAGGTTTTGAACTTGCATATAAGATCTTCCGCTTACGAAGTGCGGACAGGTCAAGTCGCTCGTGTATTTAGAAGTTACCTCGTTTGTAAAACTGCTTCCCCTAGAGTTTCTTCCAGCGACCATGCCGCTATCAATTTCAAATACGTCATCCGTAAAGTCGGTTTCTGTACTTGATCCACTTACCCATTGGTAGGAGAACGTACCACCCAATTGAATGTTGATATTGGTTCCAGTAATAAGACCTTCTTGAATGATAAACGTGTAATAGCGCCTTCCTTCATTGTTAAGCCCTTGGTTTACCACGGTTAGTTTTCCGCTTACATCGTATATGTCTTTGCGATACCCATCAAATGAAAAGGTAATGATCGTTCCTTTATTCAAATATTTTCCTGAGAAGGAAGCTGTAATTCTACCGTATCTCAATCCATTGTCGTAGCAAGGTGTTCCCTGATCTCCATAGTTTAAGTTTAACACAAGTGGGAATACTGCGACCGTATCACTCAATGAGGTAGTTCGCCTATCTAAACAGGCGTCTAGAGATTGTTTGACACTTGTATCATTCAGTAAAGTGTCTCCCATAGCAAAGCGATGTACTTGACGAAATGCATCATCAAAAATGTGATGGGCTAGAGCATAGTCTCTCGCTGAAAGGGTTTCTACATCATCATCCCTATCTGATTTGTTGCAACTTCCGAGCATGGCAAGGAAGCCAAGGCAGAGTAGTATAATCGAAAAGAAGGGCCAACGTTTAATGATCATTTAGGTAGCAAGTTGAAGACAAATTTAACGATTCACCAAATTGAATCATATTTTATCGTAGACGCAGATACTGAATGATAAGTTGTGAACATCGTCTTTTGGATGATGCAGCAATTCATTTTTTATCCACTCTGTACTATCAAACCTGGGAAAGTGTGTTTCACCTTCTGGACTCGCCTCCACATGCGTGATGTACAACCGGTCTGCAAGATGGATCGTTTGATTGTAAATCTCACCTCCGCCAATGATGAATAATTCTGTTTCACCTGCCTCATGAGCAGCGCGAATCCCACTTTCAATCGAAGTTTTTATTATTACTTGGTCTGCATTGAAATCTGCGTTTCTTGTTACTACAATATTTGGTCTCCCTGGCAATGGGCGATATTTTTCTGGAATGGACTCAAAGTTTTTTCGTCCCATCAATACATGATGACCACGGGTGGTCTTCGAAAAAAATTTCATATCATCGGGTAGGTGCCAAGGCAGGTCACCATTTGAGCCAATAACTCCATTCTTTCCAACAGCAGCTATGAGTGAAATGATCATACTGCTACTGATGCTTTTATTGCCGGATGCGGATTGTAATTCACCAATTCAAAATCATCAAACTTAAATTCAAAAAGGTCTTTCACTGTTGGATTGATTTTCATTTTTGGAAGTGGTCTAATTTCTCTACTCAACTGCTCTCTCGTTTGATCGAAATGGTTGGTATACAAATGAGCATCGCCAAAAGTGTGTACAAAATCACCCAACCCTAAATTACAAACCTGCGCGATCATCATGGTAAGCAAAGCGTACGAAGCAATATTGAAAGGCACACCTAAAAACACATCAGCGCTGCGCTGGTACAATTGACATGATAGCTTGCCTTCGCTGACATAAAACTGGTAAAGTGTATGACATGGGGGTAAACCCGCTTTCGCCATTTCTTCAATTTCTGATGCGTTCCAAGCTGAAATTATTAAGCGCCTCGAATTGGGATTACGTTTTATTTCACCTATTAACCAAGATAATTGATCAAACCCATTGAAATCCCTCCACTGCTTGCCATAAACGGGACCCAATTCACCCCATTGACGAGCGAATGCGTCATCGGTCTTTATCTTTTCAACGAATACCCTCATTTCGTCTTTCCAAGCATCTGAATATTTTGGCAATGATTCTGCGCGACCTGTTTGATTGAGCCAGTTTTGATAAGGCCAATCATTCCAAATGTTGACCCCATTTTTGGCTAAATACTGAAGGTTAGTATCGCCTTTTATGAACCAAAGCAGCTCGTGAATTATTGACTTAGTGTGTACCTTTTTTGTGGTTACCAAAGGGAAACCATCTTCTAGGTTGAAACGCATCTGGTAACCAAATACGCTTCTCGTGCCTACTCCAGTTCTATCGCTTTTGTCAGAGCCTTGATCCAGGATGTGATTAAGAAGGTCGTGATATTGTTTCATCTGTGTTCAAAAATCTAACCTTCTAGCGATTAAGGCAAGGTGTTTACCGAAAACCTTTCAAGAAGTTTTTAATAGAACATGCCAACGATTGTAGCTGTGAAAAGACAAGCAATTGTGCCTCCCAATAATGCGAAAAGACCCAGTTTACTTAATAAGCCTTTTCTCGTTGGCGCAAGTGCACCGATGCCCCCGATTTGAATTCCAATAGAGGCGAAATTTGCGAAGCCACACAGAATATATGTAGACATGACAATAGACTTTTCATGATAAAACATTCCTGCTTCCTTCATTTCACCTAAGGTTACATAGGCATAAAACTCATTCAAAATGGTTTTCTCGCCCAACAGCTGACCAACCAAAACAATATCGTCTGCACTGATTCCCATTAAAAAAGCAATGGGAGCGAAGGCATATCCAATAATGAATTGAAATGATAATCCGCTGTAGTTTGTGTTTTCTGCGATGAGCGCATTGAGCCCCGTGATTCTGCCAATGCCATCCTCCAAAATATAATTACCAAGGTAAATTAAAGCGGTAAACACCAATAACATGGCTCCAACATTGATGGCAAGTTTTAGTCCATCTGTCGTTCCGTTGGAGATGGCTTCCAAAAAATTTGATCCTGTGTTTTCCTTTGCAACATCCATTGAGCGATCGAAGTTTTCGGTTTCGGGAACCAACAATTTAGCTGCAACAACGGCCGCTGGAGCAGACATAACAGAAGCGGTCAAAAGGTGCTTCGCGAACAATACCTGTTGTGCTGGATCATCTCCACCCAAAAAATTTATGTAAGCTGCGAGAACTCCCCCTGCAATGGTTGCCATTCCTCCCGACATCAAACACATGATTTCGGACTTGGTCATCTTCTCTAGGTAAGGTCGCACGAGTATAGGTGCCTCGGTTTGTCCCATGAAGATGTTACCAGCAGCAGCCAGACTTTCGGCTCCACTCAAGTTCATTAACCTTTTCATTACCCACGCAAAAGCATAAACGAATTTTTGTAGAACGCCTAAATAATAAAGTATACTGCTGAGTGCTGAAAAGAACACAATGGTGGGAAGTACATTGAATGCAAAGCTTACCACTGCGTTTTCCATTTTGTTCGAAACAAAAGACTTAAATAAGAACTCATTCCCAAACTGGGTGAATGAAATAACCTTTACGAAAGCCCTGCTCAGCCATTCAAATCCAGAGGCAACGAAATCGACTTTGAGTACGAGGATTGCAAATACCAACTGAAGGCCGATACCCTTAAGGATAAGCGGCCAATTAATAGACTTTTTATTTGTACTGGATAGCCATCCAATTCCGACAAGAACACCAAGACCTAATAAACCTTTAAGAATGGAAAGTATCAATGGTTGTGTTTAAAGATGTGAAGATATAAAAACTACTTTCTTCTTTTAATTTCATCGTGAAGCTTTGAAGCTTTCTCGTAATCTTCACTGGCAATGGCCTGACTAAGCTCTGACTCTAATTCTTCCATTGTCATGCTACCGAATCCTGAACCAGTTTCTTGAGGCTCTTCTTTGCTGCTACTTTCATCGCCTAAACTCTCAATATCATCATCGTCTAGGATTATACCTGCCGAAGAAAGTATAAACTCATAGGTGTAAATCGGACATTTAAACCTTACGGCCAAAGCGATTGCATCGCTCGTTCTTGTGTCAATTTCTATCGGATCCTCTCCCGCTTTTTGACAAATCAACTTCGCAAAGAAAATTCCTTCCAGTAAGTTGTAGACAATCACTTCACTTACTTGAATTTCGAAAGTATCAGCAAATGTTTTGAAAATGTCGTGCGTGAGTGGCCTGCTCGGTTTCATATGCTCTAACTCAATGGCAATAGCTTGAGCTTCAAAATTCCCGATTATAATAGGGAGTCTTCTTTTGCCTGCAGACTCGCCCAATACCAAAGCATAAGCCCCAGTCTGGGTTTGACTATAAGACAAACCAAGTATTTCCAATTTGATTTTAGACTTCTCCATCAGCCAAGATTTGGGCTTAGGCTTGTCCTGCTTTGAATGCTTTAACTGCTTCGATCATTTTCGGAACTACATCAAATGCATCTCCTACAACACCATAGTCGGCTGCCTTGAAAAAAGGTGCTTCTTTATCGGTATTGATCACAACAATCACCTTGCTTCCATTTACTCCAGCCAAATGCTGAATGGCACCGGAAATTCCAACTGCGATATACAAATTTGGGCGAATCGCAATTCCTGTTTGTCCAACGTGCTCATGATGCGGTCTCCAGCCTATATCAGAAACAGGTCGTGAACACGCAGTAGCAGCACCTAATTCTTTGGCCAATTCTTCAATCATTCCCCAATTCTCAGGGCCTTTTAATCCGCGGCCCGCAGAAACAACCAATTCAGCCTCTGTTAAGTTGATACCTTCACCGCCTTCTGCTTTGAACTCTTTGATGGTTACACTTGGGGCTCCAAGGTCAGGACTAAAGGCACTTACATTGGCCGATGCCTCTGACTTTACCTTTGAAATGGCATTAGGAATCAAGGTTATAATTTTCTTGTCTGTTTTTATTTTCACCTGAGCAAATGCTTTTCCGGAAAACACATTCGTCTTGACGGTAAAATCAGCGCCAACTTCTGGATAGTCAATCGCGCCAGCTACCATACCGGCCTTCATTTTAGCCGATACAAGAGGAGCGATGCTTTTTCCAGTGTAATCATGGGAAAAAACAATCAACTCAGCTCCTGTTTGTTCAGCAGCTGCAATGGTCAATTTTGTCAATTGACTGGGATCTACCTCTGTTACGGCAGAGCAATGAAGTATGTTGGTGATTCCATAGGATGCCAACTCATTCAAACCCTCTTGATCTAAACTACCGTGCGTGATGATTGATGCCGCGCCACCAGAAGTTGCTGCAACTTTAGCTCCATAGGTTGCTGCTTCAAAAGAAGCTTTGGCAACTTTTCCATTATCGTTTTCTGCAAATACTAATACGTTCATCTTAAATTGCTTTTGCTTCGTTGTGAAGTAGGTTGATCAATTCTGTAATATTTTCTGGGTCAATCAATTTGACTTCTCCTTTAGCTGGTGGAAGACTGAAACTGATGGTCTCTGTAAGTGAATCACTCACACTGGCCGGAACTACTGTCAACGGCTTTGATCTTGCCGCCATGATTCCACGCATATTAGGAATACGTTGTTCGGCCATTCCTTTTGCTGCTGAAATCACTGCGGGCAATGATAATTCGAGTACTTCAGTTCCTCCTTGCTTATCTCTTTCAATTGTTGCTTTCGATCCGTTTACGTCAAGTTTAGTGGCATTCGATGTGTACGGAACATCCAATATGGCCGCAACCATTCCGCCTACTTGAGATCCATTGTAATTAATGGTTTCCTTTCCAGTGAGCACCAAATCAAAGGAATTGTTTGAAATGAAGTTGGCTATTTCAGCGGCTACTTGATATGCGTCAAGGGCCGGAGAATCAACTCTCACGGCTTCGTCCGCACCAATTGCAAGCGCTTTGCGCATAATTGGCTCATAATCTGCAGCACCTACACTGATGATGGTGACTTTACCACCATTGGTTTCCTTCAATTCCAAAGCCCTTACAAGGGCGTACCATTCATCGTATGGGTTTACAATGAACTGAACACCGTCTTCGTTGAATGCTGTGTTGTTGTCTTTAAAGGTGATTTTGCTTGTCGTGTCAGGAGCTTTGCTGATGCAAACCAATATGTTCATAGCAATATTTTCGTGTTATTCTGTGAGGGGCAAAAGTAGGGTTTAGAATATAAAAAAGAATGAAGCAATATTGTTCACTCCGATAAAATATGAGTCCGTTATTTTATGGTTTGAAAAATGACATCAACACCAACCCCAATATGAATTGGAGCGTTATAATGGCTATAACTTCTGTATGCAGGAATTTGCAAACCGGCATCAAGGAAGAATTTGGTGTTTGGTGGGCCCGCTCTGAAGGAAAGAGTGGGCTCAAAATAGATATCCAATCCAGGAGTTTCCGTCCCTGCAGATGAGGGTGCTATCCAATTAACAAAGCTGTTTCTGAAAATCATTGCAAAGTCAACGTATGGTCGATGGAAATAATAGGCAGGCTGAATACTGAGTCTTGCATAACGTGCTGAAATTGAAGATCCATCCACAAAGTTGAAGTTTCCGTTCGCCCACCAATTATTCAACACGGTGGACTCGCCATATCCTCCTAGAGCGGATAGGCTGAATCCGGTTTTTTCTTTGGTTTGAAAAAATCCAATTCCACCTTCGGCAAAATATGCACTGCTGTTGTCATTGGTCCAACTTAAACCTCCTGCTGTTACATAGGCAAAGTCAGTGAGCGCATATGATCCTTCAACGAAAGCACTTCCAGTTTCTATTCCGCTACTGATTTCTATGTCTCCTCTTTTTTCTAAGATGGGCTGGTTGGGTAAGCTCGCTCGGTACAGTGGGAAGCAGCTTTGCATTGCCATGAAAAGTGCAATAATTAACCAATGGAAAGGAGTTTGCCGCGGATTCATATTTGTATTCAAAATTCTCTTTTTTATTCAATATGTAGACGAATGAAACATTAAGTGTGGAGAATAAACTTCAGGGCTTATTTTTGCCGACTTAGAAAAAGAAATTATGCGCACGATACAATTTAGAGAAGCTCTAAGAGAAGCCATGAGTGAAGAGATGAGAAGGGATAAGAATGTCTTCTTAATGGGCGAAGAGGTTGCGGAGTATAACGGAGCTTACAAAGTAAGTCAAGGAATGCTCGATGAGTTTGGTCCTGAAAGGGTAATTGACACGCCCATTGCTGAATTGGGTTTCGCTGGTATAGCTGTAGGTGCAGCAATGAATGGATTGCGGCCAATTGTCGAATTTATGACTTGGAATTTTGCCATTTTAGCAGCTGACCAAATCATCAATAGCGCGGCAAAAATGCTTCAAATGTCGGGCGGTCAATACAATGTTCCGATCGTTTTTCGAGGTGGTAATGGTCAAGCTGGGCAGCTGGCAGCAACGCACTCTCAGAGCTTCGAAGCGTTTTATGCGCACGTTCCAGGTCTAAAAGTAATTACACCTTCGAATCCGTATGACGCGAAAGGATTGTTGAAATCTGCGATCAGGGATAATGATCCTGCAGTGTTCTTAGAATCAGAGAAAATGTTTGGCGATAAAGGCGAGGTGCCGGAAGGAGAATACCTTATTCCAATTGGAAAAGCACATATTGCTCGAAAAGGAGATGCAGTAACCATCGTTTCATTTGGTAAGATCATGAAAGTTGCTTTAGAAGCAGCTGACGAATTGGCAAAAGATGGCATTCAATGTGAGGTGATCGATCTCAGAACGATTCGTCCTTTTGATGTTCAAACGGTGATTGAGTCGGTAAAGAAAACCAATCGTTGTGTTGTAGTTGACGAAAGCTGGCCTTACGCGAGTGTTGCCAGTGAAATTGCTTACCGAATCCAAAGAGACGCATTCGATTACCTTGATGCGCCTGTATTGCGCGCGACTCAAACAGATACGCCATTTCCTTTTACTCCTAATTTGATTGAAATTGCTATTCCCACAGTGGGAGGTGTTGTACGTTTGGTGAAGGAGTCACTTTATTTAGTTTAAAGAAAAGCCCCAGCAAACCTGAGAGGTGCGCTAGGGCTTCAACCAAACCTACTAACCTATGCGTTTTTTGTAGTTCAATATCCGTGCCAAGTAAATAGACAAAAAGAATAAGCCACATTCGTGGCTTTTTTTTATGGTAGGAGGTCAATAAAAAAAGTCCCACAACTTGGGGATATTGTGTGGGACTTTCTAAACTAAACCTACTAACCTATGTGCTTATAGATTCTCAATGACCGTGCCGTGGGTTGTGAAAGGAAGTTAATTTTCGGAATAAGTTCCTGGAAAAAGAAAAGCCCTCTGCGAGGATGTGCAAAGGGCTTTTTAAACTAAACCTACTAACCTATGTATCTACAAGACGTTTAAATTGTCATTTTGATACATGTCGATTGCTAACAAAAGTTAATTCAGTGGTATTGTACTTAATTCGGACAATTTACCAGATTTATCATAAGAGAATTGCTTTAAACCTTCGGTTCCAATAACGTGGGCAATTCCATTATTAACGATTACATCGTATGTTTCAAGTCCTGTGTAATGATCCAATTTGTTTGACTGAACACGTTGAATGTCTTCAAAGCTGTAAACTATCATACCTGCAAAACCATCGCAGACAAACAATAGCTCATTTTCAGAATCGATATCTAATCCGTGTGGATTACTCAGGTTAAATGAGTTGATTTCAGTTGGATTCATGATATCTGTAATATCCAAAATGTCGAGTTGATCTGTATTTCCCCAATTGCAATTATTACCACCAGATCGAAGTGTTATAAATGCGTAACTATCATTTGCAACAACAGGATCACACGAAGTCAAATGCGAATAGCTGGATAAAAAGACGGGTGAGGCAGGAGCGCTTATATCATACGCTAGCATTCCTGCGTTAGAGCCAATAAACAGATGCTCTTTGAATGTGAATAATGTTTCAATCATACCCCATCCGTTGGCATCGTTCCAAGGTTTAAATGAGCCTATTGATTGAAGGTTATTGGTTCTAATATCAAAAATGTTTACGGTGTTTTCATCTGTAATAACGTAAAGGAAGTTTTCTATCATCATGAAACGAGCCATTGAACCTGCGATTGCTGAGTTATTGCTAGATGAAGCACTTCTTACGCTGTTTGAATTTCCACTAAAAGAAACAGGAGAACCCTCCTCATCGCTCATCATTTGTCCGCCCCACGAACCACTCCATTCTTCGTTCATGTTGTAATAGGTCTTGCATTCTTCATTTTTACAGGTTTCTTCAACCTGACCAATGGTGTATCCCACAACAACACCTTTAGATTCATCAATTTTTGCCACAGGATAATTCCAATCCATTCCACTTGGAATAGTATAAGAAAGGGCGTTTTGTTTACGTCCAACCTCTCGTGCATTTGTTGGATCGCTTATATCAATTGCCACCAAGTCAGTGTAGCTGTCAGCGTATAGAATATTGTCCTTAACCGCTATATCCACGTTTCCAGGGATACGGATGAATGCAATATGAGAGGGAGAAGTCGGGTTGCCGTTGTCGTAAATGTGAATTCCCGACTCATAATCGTTAATAAGGATAAGGGAGTTGTAGAGAAAGATTTTTCCTGGTTTTTCTAGTCCTTGCGAATTGTAATTTACGATTGAAGTTCTCAATTCTTCATATGACATATAAACAGGAACGTTAGCTGTGAATTCCGTAGTTTTAGAAATCTTCTCACAAGAAGAAAGAAAGCCTAGAAAGATCATTGCCAGGCCGAG